>Ga0075012_10000664_pt1 | contig 35852 bp, 15 predicted proteins | sample All_14_2_FD_71474 | JGI IMG/M metagenome (GOLD analysis project Ga0075012, IMG submission 71474) | Freshwater microbial communities in response to fracking from Pennsylvania, USA - Allegheny Zone_MetaG_DW_15 | ecosystem: Environmental > Aquatic > Deep subsurface > Groundwater > Drilled...
CAAAAATAATTTAAAATGAATTAAAAATAGAAAAATATATGAACAAACAACAAATAATAGCAAAAAAACACTTCACATGCTTGGCTCTGAAAAAAACTGTTGTAACAACAACTCCAAATTCTCATCTATGTCATAGTATTTTCGATCCAATTCATTTAAATATTTTTCTAATTCAGAATCGAAATTAACAACTTTTTCCAACCTCCTTTTTACTATATTTTCCCGAAAATCCTCAACGGTGGGCTTTTTGTCATTGACACGAGAAAGTGCCATTTGGAGTATATCAGCAGTATGGTACGCCTTTATCTTTCTCAAGTTCTCCAGTGTGAGGTAGGCAAACTGACCAAATGAATTAAAAAAATACTGATGAAGCCCACCATTGAATACTTGATTATGAAACAAAATAACGCTATACGCAATTTGCATATCTGTAGGCAACTGAAGAACATAATTATACCACCTATCGGCATTCTCCAGCACTTCCTCAGTTAGCCCAGCAACGGCTTTTTCATATATTTTCTGAACTATTATTTGCATATAAAACATTTTATTTAATAAAATATAATGGGTACATCTCCTTATTCATTTGAATGAGTTTTTGCAATGGCTCATTAGGGATGCCGCGTGATTTGTACACTCTTCTTAGTTCAAAGATATCTCGCGCCAAAACCTGACGTGCAGTCATAGTCGTTCCACCCCTACTTCGAGCTAGTATCCCACTACCGGATGTATGCCCAACTCGTGGCACAAGTATGGAAGGCGCATCTGACATATCGTATCCCGGTATAAGCTTATACATCAATGCCTTCTGCCCAACATGATGGGCCTCTAGCCCGGCTTCCACGCCCCTCAACTCGCTATAAGCCCCAACTTCCCAAATTCTGCTTGTTGCTTTGGGTAGATTCATTTCACCTAAACCAACAAACAGCGACCCCAAAGTTAGTGAACCCTCAGTTATCATCGCAGTGCGCGTATAAGCATCCCCATTCTCAAATTTGTCTACAGCTCCACTTACTGCTGTGCTGATTGCCTCCCGGGTTTGCATTCCTAACGGTGTATACCGGCCGATGGGGTCGGCGGCAAGAACCAATCCAGCCAACCCTGTGAGCACTTCATCAGGGTGTGTTACTGCATGCAAAAGACCAGTTATCATCCCGGCCGCAAAATCGTAAGTGCCTTTTAGAACACCTGCCTGTATTGGGTTTAGTGTCTTATAAGCATCCCAGGCATCCTCAAATGCAGAGGGAACATTTTCTGGTTGAAATTGTGCTACTGATATTATCCCGGTATTTATACCCTCTCCAATAGTCACGGCTCCAGGAAGGTATACATCAAGTGTAGCTTTACCTCTGAAACCTTTGTAATCAGACAGTTGACTTTTCGGAACCGAAAAAGTAGTTTCTTCCCGATTGATCAACTCACCACCACTGCCGTAAATAGAAACTATGTCTGTGCGCACCACGACATTATCTGGTGAGGAAATACTAGTTTCATCATCCGGCCCCATGCCAGTCTCATCCGTAAGCATCACCGGATTATTATGACAGTAGTTATAAGGACTCTCAGGCACATACTTACTCTCCAGCGGGTCCACAGCCAGCCATCTTGCCAGCCACGGGCAGTAATAGCGCGCTCCTATGTAGTAGAAGCCACTCTCCTCATCCCGCTCCTTTCCCACATAGCGGTACCGCTTCAGTGATGTCTCGGCTGCGCTCCGCCCTGCCTGAAAGCTCGTATTCCCGTATGGGTAGTACTCTTCATAGCTTATCACATCTGCATCTACATCCAGCTCCAGGCTGGCCGTCCCCAGATGGTTGCTGTACTGGTAGCGCAGCGTCTGCACCTCTCCGGTACCCACTGTATCTATCGTTGGGGTATCTATCACTGCCACCCTTGTCTCGCCATCCATCACATGCAGCGTTTCCCGCTCCAGCTCTATCGTACCCGTAGCAGTAACAATTTTCCGGTACACCTCATAGCCACCCATATACAGGGTCTGGTGCGTATATCCGCTGCCACTGTCTGTTTTGGTCTTGCGCACCCGCTGCCCATGGCTGTCATACTGGTACCATGTGGTAATGCTGCCCGTCACCAGCAGGCTTTCCAGCCGGTTCTCATCATTATAGTACAGGCTGTCTGCCGTGCCAGATGCCGTATACAGATGGTTAAAGCCTCCCACTATATTGCCCCGGGCATCATAGCTATAGCTCTCTGAGCTGCCTGTGGGGTCGCTGCCTATGCTGCTGCTGTGCAGCCGGCTATTGATGGGTACCGGGCTGCCACCGCCCGTGTTCTCTACCTCAAAGGTCCGCGTCCAGTTGCCGGTGCCACCCGCAGCAGTGTGCTTCATCTCCAGCATATTGCCCACCTCATCATACTTATAATACTGGGCATAGCTGCGCATAGCTGTATGGTCGGCAGTAAGCGGGGCATAGCCACAGCGGCTGCCATCATTGCTGCTCACGGGGCTGTTGCTCCCCGCATGCTCACGGCCCTTGCATAGTATGAGCCGGTACAGGGCATCATAGGTGTAGGTATTTCCCGGGGCTGCCACCGTCCCGTCAAAGTACACACTCTGCTGCGCATCATCGGTTTGCCTTATTATGTTCCCTACAGGGTCGTACCAGTAGTTCAGGTCCTGCAGCACAGCGCTGTCGCTGCTGCGTGTAGTGCGTATACGGCTCATACGAAAGGTGTCAGGGTCGTATGTATAGCTGGTGGTAGCCCCGTTCTCATACTTCACCTTTATACGCTGCCCCCGGGCATTGTAGTATAGCTCGTTAATGATGTCAGTGTCAATAGTCCCCCCTGCATTTATCACATCTATGCGGTATAGCTGGCCGGTTTCATTATACCGGTAGCGTATCCCGCTGTCATCGGGGTATGTTACCTTTACCAGCCGTCCCAGACCATCATACTCACTCAGGGTCACAAAAAGCTCAGTATCCATACTCACACCCGCAGGCGAGGTCCAGTCAGGGTGTTGTGTGGCATCGCTCACCATAGTGCGCTCACTCAGCCTTACCCCCCCTTTGAAGTCGTACTTCCGCAGCTCTGTTATGCCTGCGCCATCATACACTTTTACCACCTGCCCCCTCAGGTTAAATGTCAGGTCATCAGTTACATCCTCGCCATATTCATAGCGCTCCAGCACTCTGGCACTGCCGCCATAGGGGGTTACTTCCCTGCTCACCAGGCGCAGCAGGCCATCATACGTATGGGTAAACATACGGTCGTCTGCATCCCACCCATAGGCAGGCTTACCATCTGCCGCAGTAAGCAGGTACTGCATACCACTGTCGGCACTCTGCTGTGCCACAGCTGCCCCCAGCATATTATAGCGGTAGGTCATCGTAGTCACGCCGCGTGCATCATGTATTTCCTGGCGGTGGCCCTGTATGTCCAGTGCCACATAGTTTTCATACTCCGGGTACATCCAGTGGGGAGGGTCGGCAGGGTTGGGCAGGCCATCCTTCTGTATGGTATAAAAAGGGCGTGCCATAGTATCCAGGTGCACCACAGTGGGGGTACCGGCATGCAGCAGCGCTTTCTCAGCAGCGTCCTGCTCTTCCGTACTGCCGGTACTGGCCGCACTGTACCAGGCACTGTCAGCCACCGTATCATTATTATCCCATATCTCCTGCAGCCATGCAGTCCACACAGTACGGGTATAGCTGCCGTCCGGCAGGTCGGTACGGTACACCCTGCCCATAGGGTCGTAGTGCATAAGCGGGCTTACACCCACCGCCTCAGCGGCTACCACACCATCATAGGTATGCGCCGTGGTATAATAGGGCTCATACTGTTTTACGGGTTTACCCTTATTGTTATAAATTGTTTTCCCTCCTGCTATCCAGCGCATGGCAGTATCCCCTTCGGCAGGCGCTGCCTGCGTCTTCTGCATAGCTATACGGCCCAGCCCGTCGGTATAGGTAATGCGTATCAGCAGGCCATCATCGGCAGGGTCGGTTATATCAGTGTCATGCCACACCCTGCCTATCATGGCCGCACAGGGTTGTATGCCCTCTCCCCATCTGTACAGGCAGCGCCACGTAGCGCCCTGCAGCAGTGCAGCCGCATTGGCTATTGGGTCGGCAAAGAAAGAAGTATATGCCGCAGTACCCTCCTCTGCCACCGGGTCCAGTCCGGCCAGGGTATCTCCGTTTTCTGCTCCGGCCTTTTCCATCACAGCCACAGCCGTGGGTAGTCCCAGCGCATCATACAGTATGTGGCTTTCATTGTTGTTAATGTCACTGATTTTAGCCGGCTGCAGGTTATACCAGTTATACTCAGTTACGGTCGATACATTGCCCATAGGGTCTGTAACAGTATGCGGCAGCAGGTAATAGTTGGTAGTACCGGAGTCCCAGTAAGCTATACTTGTCTCATTGTCCCACGGGTCGCGGAAGTAGAGCGGGGTATAGAAATGAGCGGCATCATAGTCTGTAAGCTCTCCCGGCAGCCAGTAATAATCATCTTCCGGCCAGTATCCGTCAAACGAGTCCAGCTCTGCCTGCAGGTCCGTACGTATATATCCGGCAAGTGCCAGCTTTGCATCTGTGATACGGCTCTCTGTTTCATCCTCAGCTATAGCCCCGGTAAATGCCAGTGTAAACTTCCGGGCTACCATACCCAGTGAAGCCATCACACCAAAATCAAGAAACGTGGTACAGTCATTGCTCAGGTACAGAATACGCGCTGCCGATAACTGGCGAAACTGTATATACGGCTCTGCCGGTGTAGCATTGAATCGTATCACATTCCGCTCATCATACAGCCATTTCAGCTCTGCCACCGTCCACAGGTCTCCGGCAGGCTCCGTCTCGCCTGTTTCAAAACCGTTGGTCACCTGAAATGTCTGCGTTTCGCACAGCATACGCAGGCGGTAGTCTGCATCCGTAATCACATCATTGGTATAGCGGCTGGCGGTCATCGTCATCAGTGTGCGCCCCTGTACCTCCTGCACTATCTCCGGCGGTTCAGGAATTGTTGCCTTCCGCGGATACACTACCTGAGCCGCCACCAGCACATTGCCATACTCATCCACATCCAGCGTCAGCTCGTGCATTATGCGGGGGTCTTCTATTTTCCGCTCACAGGTATAGCTCAGCTTGTGCTGCTGCCAGGTATAAAACACACCATGCCTGTTACCGGCCTGTGGCTGCTCACGGCGCACCTTATACCCATTCACCGTTACCGCATATGGTATAGCCTCAAGACCTGAATTATCCTGCGCATACACCTCCTGCCGCAAGGCCATACCTTTCAGTGCCCGCACTGCCTCGCGCTGCTCCTGTGCAGATAGGTCTGCAGGCATTTCTGCATACTGCTCCGGCATAGGCCATGGGATAGCTGCAGGTATTACATCCGTAGGGTCAAAGTATTCTGCAGCAAATGCATCCAGCAGATTCCCCTCCTGCATCCAGGCGCCATTATGATACCATGTTCTGGTAACCAGCGGGTACTGATCCAGCGCACCCTCTGAAGCCCCTACGATATCAGTGACATCCACCCTCCCAAAGCCGCGGAATTCCCGCTCCTCATGGTCGTAATAGCCATGATGGTAATGATATTGTGAGGTATAGACAGTCTCCCCTATAGAGTCGTTAACCCTTACTGTCGACACACAATGTACCGGAAACGGAAGCCGGGTAGCCCACGGAGTACCTGATTTCTGATCGGTAAGGTAATAGTAGGTAGACTGCTCATAGTCCAGCATAGTGGTTTTACCCATACCATTACTGTACTGGTTCATAAGGTAAGGCTTACCATTGCCCGGCCCCATAAAGCTTATATAGTGCAGTGGGCGGGTAGCATTACCCGGCAGCGGAGAGCTCCACACAAGAGATGGTAGCCCCCTGCCCCGCAGGTCAGTAACTGTAACCATGCACTCTTTATCAGCGCCTGAAAATCCAGGGAATTCCTCACCCTCACTCCAGCCGTTGCCAGACAGGTTGGTCCATACGGTACACTTGTCAAAGTCCAGGTATATAAGGTCGGCTGCTCCCGTACCGGATACATCGGCCAGTGTCAGCCTGCGGGGTTCAAAGGTATCCGCCATATCAAACAACGGTGCCCCCGACATCGTAACCCTGGCGCCAAACCTGCCATAACCCATATTGGGCCAGTAGCATACCTCGCCATTGGTGATGCGCACTATATCGGTCATACCATCCCCGTTCATATCGGCCAGGTATACCGTCTGCATCATATCATTAAGCAGCAGGCGTGGTCCCGCCTCCTCCTCTCCGGCTACAGAAGCGCAGCCACCTTCTCTATGCCCTTCCTTTCCTGCGTTCTCATACCATTTCCACACAGTTTCTTCTGTAATAAGCACATCAGGCCTGCCGTCCCCATTCAGGTCCAGCACACGTGTATAGGGGCTTCCCCAGTCTATATTGGCCCTGCCCGGAAATGGAAGAAAAGGTTGCCATTGCTGGTCATCGCCCAGCTCATAATATCCCGGCATTGCCTGGCTGCGGCTCACTACCTGCCGGCGTCCGTCTGCATCCAGGTCCTGCCATTGCAGCTCCCCTCCCAGCCCTTGCAGCGAGGGCTTTTCAGCTACCACCATCGCCGGGGCAAAAAGTGTATGCCCAAAGTTTTTCTTGTAGTAGTAAGCCCCGGCCTGTTCTGTAAGAATACCGGGCAGACCTTCTCCCCACAGGTCTATCCACTGGTACGGGCCAGTAAGCCCCTGAGGTGCATTTTCAAATGCAGAAACATCGGCATCATGAACAGTTTTGTCCCACGTAGTACCCTCATAGCTATAAGTCATAGCCGGCAGCGATTTGGTATGATACACATTGAGCCCGGTGCCTGCATCTACACCTGTTTTTATGTATCCCCGCTGCACCATTTGCACTATCTGGTCAGCTTCCACCAGCTCTGTTGCCCCGTCATGCGCATATACCAGATCCAGGCTCCGCACAGCTACCGGTTCACCCTCGTCCAGCTCATCAAAATAGTGGAACATAATGAATCGTTTTGCCTTGCGGTATGTGCGTATCTCAAAGCATGCATGAAAGTCTGAGAAAGGATCTTTACGGTCCGGCACTGAAGCGGTCACGCCGGGCTGAGGTGATGCGGCATCATATTCTCCATAATCAATCACCATGCGCATCAGGAATGTACTATCCGGCAGGTCTGTAATGAAGTTATGATCTTCAGGCACCTCGGGCATCCATGGCTCCCGGTTGCAGTATGCTACCTCTGCCAGATAGGTATTGGTAAATGAGGCTAGTCCGTTCATACGGTTGCACTCATGCAGTGCGGCCGGCACTATGTCGGTACTGCTGTCGGTGACATAGTTATAACGCATGGCGTTACCCTTCTTATCATAGCTCACCTGTGGCAGCCATTTGAAGATATGCCCTGGGTTTTGCGGGTCTGCTATGCGGGCCTCTTCGGTAAGTCCGTAAAAGGTCACCATATTGTCTTTAGTGGTCACTTTCCACCAGCTGTGTCCGGTTCCTATAAGCCTTATATACTCTATACGTGCATACAGTCCCTCTGTACGTGGCCGGTAGCGTTTGTAGTGCATATCTTCAAACACTCCCTCATCAGGCACCCATTCACCACTCACTTCCACAAGCACTGGCACCAGGTCTTCTGCACCTGCCAGCAGAAATACGTCACGCTCATTATCATCATCATACTGTGGTAGCCGTTTATCGGTTTTACGCTGTATGGCAGGCAGTCCCAGGCTCCAGCCCAGTCCCACTTCGCTGTTGCCGCTACCAGAGTTATACTGAATGCTCAGCTGTGGTGTAAAACCTCCCCTTCCGGGAGTAAATGGCAGCGGTATTTCCAGAGACGATGTACCATTCACAGCATTTACTGTAAACTTCTCATCTATCCCCTTCAAAGCTCCGCCACCTTTAGGCAGGCCTATAGATGGTGCCTGCGATGTGAAATAGAGATTGTTCTCTCCGCCCCCTCCATTTTCCTGTTGGGGGGCTACTGTATATCGGTCCAGTGGGTAGGCGGCGCTGTGGGCGCCACCTGCCACTTTGGACTGGTCATTTTTAGGATCGGGCATAGTATTATTTTTTACTTTTTTAGCTAACTGTTTATCAATTACTATAGTGCCGGTGTAGTAGGAGATGCCACCGTGTACATAACTACCAGATATATATCCTCCAGCATATCAAGGTTTGCATAAGGCGGTGTTACGCCTGCTTCTTTAATGCTGAGCGGTATCGTCGTTGCTGGTATTGAATTACTCAACTCCATACCTACTCCCGGGTCAAAAGTTATAGGCACCGGCGGCAGCGAGTCCGACACTACACCTGTTATCACGCCCGATTCATTAATCGTTATGTCATAACTATCGCCTTTAAGCTTCGTAGCTGCTACAACCTCAGTTATGTTTATCGTTTTCCGCTTATTGAAGAATGGAAAATGATTCACTTTCAATGGCAACTCCATTAAAGGATCTGTAGCGCCAGACATTACCTGTGTCTTAAATGCAAACCATTCATTAGGGAATTCATGCTTCAGGCTGAATATTCGCGGTAATGCTACCCCTTCAGAAACAAAGTCTCCGGAATTTATGAGTTCATAAATTGTATCTGAGCGGTCAGCTCCGGTTTCGGTTCCTTCAAGTGCAGTATACTTTACGTGTACTATTACATCACTGATTGTAGCATAGTCAAATGGTCTCAGCGTCTTGCCATCCGATGTAGTGATACCACCCAGCTTTATATTGAGCGTACATATGGCTCCGGCACCCTCAAATGGCAGGTAACGTTCATCTCTGAAGCTGAAGTCAAACACACCATTATCATTCTGTGCACTGCTTGTTGCAATGGTACTGCATACCGGCACCGGACCGCCTGTCAGTTCACCTGTACCCGCACTGCGTATTTTGCTGCTGCTGGTAATGTAGGAGATTGTACAGGGCACCGTAGCATATGGCCCCGCCACACAAGGAATGCTTACACTTATTGATTTTATTATCCGGTTGTAATGGTTAGGATAATCTATGTCATACAGTGCTTCCGGTATGCTGATATTACATTCACCTGTGTGCTTCAGTGTCAGTAGTTCAGTAGCATTCAGCATCGCCAGCGACACATGTTTTGTAAGCTCCAGCGTCCGTTTATTATCACTGATATATGCAGCTTCCATATTACGCAGGTCGTACTGTAGCTTTTCCCCCGACAGTAGCCCGCTTCTCAGATTACTCCAGCTGTTATTCCTGATAAAGCCACCCGTAGCCTGCTCTGATAATGGCAGCTCTTTTTTATAGCACCTTTCAGCTTTCCGTGCCATTTCTTTTGCCATCCTGAACGCCGAGAAATATGTGGTTGATATTTCTTTCACCATCCAGTCATACAGCTTCACATTGGAGTACTTGGTCTGTAAAAAGAGGTCTGTTTCTTTAGAGTTCTCTATTTGCAGCTTCTGGTTTTCATAGTCTTTCTCTGCTACATCTACACGTATCATTGCAGCGGTAATCTGCTTATCCATCTGCTCTGCTTCCATCTGTGCCGAGCGCTCCTGAAACTTCCAGTCTTCCATCCTACGTTGGTACCCACCCTGTGTAGATGCCATACTGCCTATGATGTTATTTACAGCCGCCTTAGATGACAGCATCATGGTTCCCATGTTTATCATGGTAGCTATTTGCTGTCCGCCCGAGCTCGCACCTACAGCCACCGGTGTGGCATGAAACTGTGGTATCATTGATACTGCCGCACCTATCTCCTGCAAAATAAGCGTAGCTCTCTGAAGGTCTATTCCTTTTTTCAGTAGCTGGAGATGCTGCTTTTCATTGGCATTCATAAACTCCTTACTACTATAATATTCCTCTCTGGCCAGAATATTCTCCTTCGACTTTTTCAGTGATTCCAGGTTTGCTTCAGCTTCCTCTACCTGCACTTTCTTCATCTGTAGCACAGCATCCAGCAGTTTGGCCTCATGCCCCTGACGGAGAAGAGATATTGCTTCCGCATCCTTTTTCTCTAATGCTGACAGTAGAGATGACCCCAATGCCTTTACATCTGCACAAAACTCATTCGCCTTCTGTAGTATATACGTAAATCTGTAATTGGGCAATCCTGAACCACTCATCTCATCCAGCACATCGTTTATATCTAATCCCTGTGCAGCCGCCTGTACCAGCAACCCTGGGTCAATAGGAGTCTCGAATATTGCGAGGTCCCTTTTCTTTCCTTCCAGATTCTGACAGTTACGGATTTTAAATAGCCTGTCGGCCACTTTATCCCAGTATTCTAACAGCTTATCGTTAGGAGTAAGGCAGAAATAAGACACATTAAATGCAAGCCCGCCTGAGCTGCCCGGAGGTGGCACAGAGCTTGGTGCTATATAGGTTTCTATTGGTACTGATGCTTCCCCTATTTCATCTACCCATAATGGCGGTGTATTTAACTCCTTGTATGAGTATACCCTTGTCTCCGCTCTTGGCGATAATCCCTTTGGTTTACTACCCAGAATATTGGACGCAAGTATATAAAGCTGTGTTGCCTCATTGATACTTTCTATAGTATCTCTCCCAAATAAGCTATCTCCCCATGCTATAAGGTTGTCAAGGTATTTCATCAGCGTATTCTTCATGAATGCCAGGGGTCTTAGCCTGCCTATTGCATACGGCTGGAAGGGGTCTTCTGATGAAGCGCTTACTTCTGCCAGTGCGCCCTCACTTCCGGCATGTATCCTTGCCAGCAGATCATCCAGTGTGGTTATAGGTGTTGATGCTATTTCATAGAACGGCTGGAATACCCAGAACTTACCCGGAGTAGCAACAGGAGCATACTTTGTAGGGTCAAAGATGTAATGATACCACTGCTGTGCTTCTTTAAACTGATGGTTTGTACTCAGCTTTTCAGCTATAAGCATTGGGATATGATAAAACAGCTCCCAGTTATAGGAAGAATAAGTGCCATTGTAGAAAAAATCAACAGTATTCTTTGGTATCTGATTTCTGTTCAGCGGAGGAGTTCCGCTTCCAGGCACCATATCTACCATTGCTACCTGCTCACTGTTTGGCAAATACTTACTGCTAAAGGCCATCGTATCAGCCGGGTTCTGAATATTCAGAGGTGTAGGTAACAAATCCGGTCTCATCAACCCCTGTAAGCCATGCACATTCAGCACTTCAATGAACTTCTTCACCTGAGGATGATAAAACGTCTGGAAGAGATATTTGGGCAATGGACTTCCACTTGATGTAAAACCACCCGCATGAGGTGTTGACCCCGCATATGGACTAACTCCTACAGATGCGCTTCCGCCGCCTTCTTCCGGCGTGCCGTCAAGATACCACCACTCAGCTATCGTTGCTGCAGAGCCTATACCTATTGCAGTACCATCACTGCTCAATAGGTGAGAGAAATTCACATTGGCCAGCCGAACAAAATATGTGTTCTCTTGGTCTTCATACATAAATGAGTCACCTAATGGATTTTTAAACCCTGAACGGGGAAAAATCCTCGATTTGTTATCCGGTGTTTTACCAAGTATTGTTGTCACTCCACTACGCCAGTGTGTGTATATGTATGGATCGCTGTTTGTTGGATACCTGTAGCTTGGTGCAGAATAATTGTAGTAGGTATCATATCGCAGCTGTTCAGTAGTTACTGCGTATGGATTTCTGAAAGATACTAATGCCTGATTTTTAAAGAAAGTGTGCTCTGTTGGCACCAGCCGGTTATTGAGCCCTGTACTACGGGGTACTGTAGCATTATCTCCATTGACATGAAAACACATAAGCGGATCTGCGAACTCATAAATAGGGTGGTTTAGTGTAGGGAACATTACCATTACATACAGGTCACCCGGCGTAGGCGCATCTCCATAATAGCTGGTTGTATCTGTTGTGGCTATTTTAGGTTGTATATATATTCTCGACTTTATGAACTCTGTTATACTCTCCTGATTATTATTGGTTAAAAATGTATAAAGAGACTTCAGAGCACTTGTTGTCGGATTATACACACCTTCAATGCTGTCTTGCAGGGTATGGCGCAGCTGCAATGAAATGTTCTCACTACTTGTTTTTTGATTCTGCCACGTACCATTTTTATACTCCGTCCAGTTCAGTGTAATATCTAATACCTTTTTAAAGTTGTCCCCTCCTCCGGTAGTTGACATCCCACTGTCCAGCATGGGCCTGTCATACTCATTATTGAAGAAAGTATTGTACGATGACACTGATGATACAGTCCCCGGTGTCGGCCTCGGTACCAGCTTCTCTGTAATGGTAACCCAGAATAAGAACAGTCTGTTTTTCCAGAAACAAGGCACTACATGCTTCCCTGTAATATTAATATCTATCTTACCCCATGGCGTCCATATACCATTCGGCTGTAGTTTCCTGTGATAGTAGGCATGAGAAGCTCCGTATGTCCGGGAAAAGACATGTATTGTATTAATATCCGGCGATGAGGTAATTACCATATCCGGACTGGAAGTACTGTAATACGATTCAAAACAGGCTCCTACCGGCTCCAGCCTGCCGATACCATCCAGCTTTTCCAGATATGCTTTTATAGCACTTTCTGCTTTATCTGATGTTACTTCATCCTGCTTTAGTTGCTCTTCAAGCTCCTCAAACATGAATGACTTATTATCTCGCAGCTCCGGAATCATCCAATTCTCCGGATAAAGGAATACTTCTCTGTTAGCATGCCATATCCCATACCATTTTCTCCATTGCTCCCATTGAGCTTTAGCTGTCTGGGGCATTGTTATCAGAGAAACCGGCGTTGTTCCCGGGTCATCATCACTATACTCAATGCCCATTATTACGCGGTCCACCAGTAGCTGTATGCTGCTTATCGCCTGTTTTACACGGGAGGTAACCATACAGGCATCCATTTCAATGTCTATGAGCATATTGCCATAGATAACATTGGGTTTTGTAAGCGTATACGCAATCAGCGCATCACGCTGTTTTTTTCTTACCTTATCACGCAGTGGCTGTGCTACCTTGGCCCACTGTGCATCGTTGTACTTTCCTTTTGCCGCTATTATCAGATTTCGGGAGTCAGTTAAGGTCACCTCTTCCAGAAATAGTTTGTGCAGCGAAAGTGGGTTCATACCTATTCGTTTGCACCAGTATATTATATCGGTTATCCGTGCTACAAGTGATATGTTCTGGTACTCCGTCAAAGAAAAATCAGAGATACCTGCATCTGCACTGAAATACACCTTTAACAATGCTGGAACACCCGGGCTGTCGGTAGTCTCTGTGATGCCTGCAGCAGATACACTATCCCCTATAAGCTCTGCAAGCATACTACCCCATCCAGACTTGTTTATCTCAGCAAGCCAGTTTTCATAGCATATATTTATCTTATCATTGTAATCCGGGTCACTTACCGAAATTGCAGCTGGTGGCAGCTCTCCTTCTTCATTTGATATAGGACTGTACTTTACAATTTTCGGAGAAACAACGCCCATTGATGCATCAGCAATGCTACCTAATGAAGATTCCGGCAGCGACAACTGACGTATAAACTCCATCAGTTTTGATAATCGCAGAATACCATCCAGCAAACTGTTAGCACTGGCCGGGGCTGTACCTTCTACCGTATGAATGCTTGTTGAAACAGGGAGCTTAATAAAGTTAAACTGTAGTGCATTCCCATAAAAGAAGAGATATTCAAACTCCTTCAGCCTCAGCTTTTGCCTGCTTGCTATTAATAGTACTTTATGACAATAACGGTACCAGTCATATAAGCTATACAGATTGAAATCAGGCTTTAAATTCACATCATCACCAGGATATAACGGCTCACCTGGCAATACTGGCGACACGTCTATCAGCGCAATGCTATCTTCTGACAAGCTATAGGTAGACCGAACAAAGTCTTTCTTGATACAATTACTTATCAGAAGATTATGTTCCGACGCATTACTATACAGTATAGTTGCTACCCATTCTACTGGCACTTTAAACTCACTGCTGAAATGCTGATACACAATATTTCTCAACCGCTCCTCAAGTACCGAAACAGGTAAATCTGCAATTACTACATCCGGAGGGAAAGCCGGCTGATTTTTTAAATCAGCTCTGATTTTTTCATAAAACGCCTTTATGTTGGCAGCATCAGGAGCAATTACTTTTTCATCATCCTTATGCCTTATCAGATAATCAATTTCCGCTATCGTAAACCCTGACAGCTTTATTGCTTTTATTACTTCAGAGAAATGCTCCAGATTTCCTATGTACGTATTAATAATTGGGTCAGATACTGTTGGTGTAGGCAGAATTAGTATAAAGGGCGCTGCAATACCATACTCACTAAGCCAGTTCATCACTGCAATAAACTCACTAACACTATACCCCCACTTCTTCGATAGAATTGAGATTATATAAAACCTGCTTAAAAAATCCAGACTTACCGTACTGGTTGTTAAATCAACAGGTCCGTAAAAGTTAAGCAACTGTATTACTTCCTCCTCTTCCAGACCACACATACTGGCCACCTGTGGCACCAGAGAAACAGATGGGGTTCCCGGCACAATGAAAGTTGGTAAGTCCAGTGGGTTCTTGAAATAGTTAATGTTGTCGTAGTTAATAACGGCTTTATTACTGAATGTACGTGCATAGAGACTAGGTATTACCTCATTCTTACCATTGGCAAAACTTCTGTACACGGTACGGTCTATCCGGCTCCACCAGCAGGCTAATATTTCCGGTGGAATACCTAACTCGTCCGATAGTAACAATACCCTACCCAGCTGCCTGAAAGTATTCTCATTAATATCTGTGATATACAGACTGCGCAGCAGAATATCCCATTGGTACACACTAAGCTTACCGGTATTTATCAGTCTGATAAACCTGTGCAGTTTGTCATAAAATACCGCCTGATATGATATGTCTGAGAATAAAAGCTTTAGCTTATCCAGTTTACAGGTATTTACCGGGGTGCCGGGATATGGAGGTGTAGATGGGATAGGCACTATTGATATCTTTCTCGCAGTATGCTCACTGTTATATGGGTTGAGATAATCTGTAGAAAGAATTTCCAGCAGTTGCTCATAAGATATAGTTGTCTGCTGCAGTAATATATCCAGACGGCTGCTGAGTATATCCTGCCATCCGGTTGTTGTTGTATCTATAAAGGCATAGCTGTTAGGGTCCCTTATTATCAGATCATCGGGCCCTGCTGTTACTGCAGTATTGGCAGAAAAACCATAGAATGTCCACAGGTAAGGAATTATTGACGGGTGGGCTCCAGTTACTATACTCGCTGCTACCTGACTTAACCCAAACCACTCTGCATAAAGAGAATAGTCTGTGATTGAATCTGAAGGTGCAGGTACAGCCGGGTCCTGGTTTACTGGTTTAAACAGCTTCATTAGCTCATATCTGCTGGCACCAAAGTGTTGCAGATACGTCCTCGTCTCGTCCTTTGCCAGGCTGAATGGTAAAGAAAAAGGATAAACAGCCCCACCCAGATTTTCGCTGCCATATATATGCTTGTAGGGTATACCTGCAGCATAATCATGGAAGTCCTTATACTCTTTTGAAACAGGATCCTTATAAGTACGTTCAGGATATGCCTTTAGCTGTTCTTCTGTCCCACTGGTTTGAAATGAGAATTTCGTGAAGTCACCTCCGGGTATGTAAGTTGGTGTATTAATACTAATCACCATCGTATGCTTTGATGAAATCACAGTACTACCCGCATAATCTGTAATATCATAATCAGTACCCACACCTATGGTATAAGTGCCGGGTGTTAGCGTCAATAAAGTCTTATCTGTATTTAACGCATCCTCCGGATCTGGCACCCCGCTTCCTGCATCCCCCATCCAGTACATGTTTATACCATCCACTACTGCTGGCGGTGCATCATTGTGCGACCTTATCAGCCTCAGTGTCATTGACGATGCTGTTGTTGCCACCACTTCTATGGCTATATCCCCTATCAGATACTCTATAACATTTTGTGAGGCACTGTCAAATATGATAAAAGGAGCCACCATCGCGTTATTAAGTGCAGTATCTTCATAAGTCACTGTAGCGCCAGGTCCTGTCATTCCTCCGGTTCCCGAAAAATCACTCCATACGAGCATGTAATCCGTACCATCACTGAAGTCAAGGTGATATTGCACCAGCTTATCGTACATAAAAGGAGAGCCCACATGCGAATGAATGTCTTCCGTATACCCGGCATGTAGCCTGTCTAACGTTTGATAATTTACATAGTTAGGGGTCATGTAATAGTCAGAAAGCGGATAGACATTTATAAACCCCGGCGCTTCTTTCAGTATATAGGAGTAGTATCCGGCTACATGGGGGTCTGCAGTTTCATTGGGTATCACCTGCATTTCAGGCTTTAGCAGAATGTCACATTGCAATACGTCCGACACAGGGTCTGCAGCCTTAGGTTTTAATATTTCCAGCTCCAGCAATTCTGTAACCAGATCTATGTATGACATTGGTGTGTCGCTGTTTTTACAGCTCAGGTCAATATTCACAAGGTCTGGCCGTTTATCCAGCAATGCACTGTATATAGCCGGTGCTTTTGTCTGCAGGAAATGTAGCATATCTGTCAGATATGCCGCCGGACTAAGAACAGATTTACAATCACAACAATTACAATAATCAGTTCCTCCAAAAAGTGAACTTAGTATCGGATAATCGCTTGGCAGTGTGGTGTAACCTCCGGGAAATGTCGGGGGAAATGCCGGTCCGGTTGACAGACTATCCAGAATACCACTGGTAAGCCCCAGTGTAGATGCCGTTACCGTGGCATATGCACTTCCATATACCATACTACCTGTAGGAAGCCCTGAACCAAAACCAGAAAATACATGTGACTTGTGCAGCGGCACACTGGTCGTACTCTCTTCTATTGGAAAGAGATCACCATAAGTTTCTAAAAACTCCTCCTTACCCATTTCCGAGATTGCTTTTGCAGAGTTCACTCCATCTGCTATCAGTGTACTTACTGCTATCGGATTACCATCTACTAGCCTTAATAATCTTTGAAAAGGAGCCAGACCGTTTTTTACATATTCTACATCAGCTTCATCTATATCATAGTCTTCCGCGTTAATGTCATGTATACTATGCATGCGCAGGTCCAGTAATGGATTCGCATTTATAAATGACGATACTTTAGTTCGCACTGTTGCATCTGCTATTAGTGTTTCACCTGTTACACCTTCCAGTTTACCGGCTATATTCGTTAGCGGGTACGCTCTGTGCATGATGTCCACCAGCTTTATTGCATACTGCTCATGGATGGCCGTATTCTCATAATCTGTTTCTTCTCCTCTTATGCTGGCAGGTACACACAACTCCGTCTCTGCTGTACAAACATCAGATATCAGTGTAGCCCAGTCCTCCTGACTCCACTTTGCCAGTTGGCTTATATGAGGTGTACTCATACCCGCTATTTCTACTTTCAGCCTTGACATTACTTTAGGCTGAAAACTCGTAATTGCAGCTAGTTTCAGTCCATCCTGAGCATTTTTTGCGGCGGCCTCTCCATATGCAGGTATATATAGCTCATTCCAGAATTCCGACATGGATTCAAAATCGTCCAGATACATCGTAAGGAAATTGTCCACATCACCACCTACCGGAAAAATTGACTCCAGCACATCATTCATTGTGTGTGGTTCACCTGCTATTGGAGCATCCTTCACTCTTTGAATCTGGTATACTTTCAGGTCAGCTATAAACGTATCAATTTCTGCTTCCGTATATCCCTGAATTACATTCTGGCTAATGGCCATATTAATTATATTTCTGGTATCGGCTGGCTTCAGTGATGCAATTGTATCTATACTATGGCTGCCCAGTTGCACCAATGCATGGATATAATCAGCAGGCAGTGATGTTTCATCCGCCAGTTGATGGGCTGTAACTATATTGGTAATATCTGCAGCATCACAACCGGTTGCATTTGCCAGATAATCTATCTGCTGTGAGGTTAATTCAGCTATAGGAGTAGCATCAATAATGGTTGTTACTGCAGCGATAATATTCTGGTATGCAGGCTGTACATTAACAGTACTGGTTCTCAGATCTATTGTAATCTGACCTTTTTCTTCCCAGTCAAATATGTTTGATGAGGTCGTTACGTTGGCTGGTATTTCATTATCCTCTGCCTCTACTATAAGTCCCCTTTTGGCTGGCACAGTTGAGTTACTCAGTAATCGCTTGTTTACCTTTATCACATACTTGCCCAGCACATCTGTTTTTGTCCTTGCCACCAGCTGTTTTGAAGGAAATACTATCTCATAAACATTGACAGTAATCCCGGCTACAGCAGCACCATTGATATCATTTACCACACCGGAAATAGCAATAAACGAAGGTGCTTTGCTATCATCCTCCTCTATTGTGCTGTTATCAAGCGCGCTCTCAGATATTGTAATTGTTGTCGCAAGTGTATAGTCTGGTATCACCGCTTCTTTTACAAGAACACCATTTCTGTATATTTTGTACTTTAAAACTATGGTGGTTGCTACTACCAGACTAGCAATAGGGTCATCTAACAGACAGATGTAATACCCGTCTACATTGGTAACTGTATTACAGAGCAATCCATACCCATCGGTAACGGAGTCCCATAATTCAAACTTGAGATTTTGCATTGGAGAGTCAGCATTTAAGAGTTTTACCTGCCCCCTGATTTCCAGATTTGCCATACTGATTGTGTTTTAGGTTTTTTAATTTGGTATAGAGAAAAATTTATGTATTCATATAAAATTTGAGAAGACATACACCCATACATTGAGTATGTCAACCCTTTACCTCGCCGTCTTTGAACGGCATTATATGTTCAATGAAAAAATGAAAGAATGGATGCACAGCGTACCGTTCAGCTATCTGCAATGCAAATAGAAGCATGTATCCGGTGCGTATTTACGCACTGTATTAAAGCCTTACCCTGTCAGGCAGTGTGGCCCGGTTATGTATATAGTTAAGTCGCTGATTATACTCTGCTGATACGATTATCAGCGCCACATTCTACTAAAGTTATTCCTGTAAAAAACTGAATATGTGTTATAAAACAGGATTGGATTCCTGTCGCTGAAAGTTCTGATTCCGCAATGAGAGCTACTCTATTGTTACAGTCTGTTCACATACAGCTTAAAGCCACCGGCTGCGTCAGAAGTAGCGGTTGTAAGCAATGTGTAATCACGTGGTGATTCCCGCAGCTCTATTCTTAGATTCGTGCAGCGGATGTCAGTAACATGATACATATACTGTCCATAAAATAATGATTGGGTGTTTGGCATATACTTGAGTTTAGAAGGTGCAAATTATTAAACATGGCTCTTTTAGCGCCGTACCATCAATCAGAATTCCCATCCGTTTTTAAACGGATTATAGCTATCGGGGAAATGTAGCAAAGAAAAAATCCTCTTGAATGGGGTCCTTGATTTGAAAATATTCGCCGCAGGCAATACAGCTACTACCCCTGCTTAAACCATCGCTTGTGGCAGTATCCCGCTACCTGCATTGCTTTTACATCCACATACCTCGCCATCAGGTAAGAGAGCCCCACCACTACCGCCAGTGTAACGGCAAATACTACCGCTACCGCACCATTGTACCCCATACTTTCATGAAGACGCAGGAACAACGCACTACCCAGCGAGCCTATGATAAGGCAGTGCAGCAGGTATAACGAAAACGAAATAAACCCCAGAAAACGCAGCAAGCGGGAGCTGAAGAAAGCCTGTAACCGGGGCGAGAGCAACACCGCCAGTATCACAAAATAACCACCCGCTATGTGATAGATGCCTCTCATAGCTTTTACCACCGGAGGTAAGTGCGCAAAAAATGGCTTGGTATCGCCATGTATTTCATAAGACCCCAGCATACACCCGGCTACCATCAGCCCGGTAGATAGCAGCACGCGCACCGGCGACGATAGCGCTGGCGGACGTAGTTCCAGATAGTTAAACGAGATACCCAGCACAAAGCATATATACTGCGTCTTGCCCATAGCCACCAGCGCTACTGATGTCAGCACGAGCATCACCCCCTTGTTGCGGGAGTTATGCGTAAGTGCCAGTAGTGCAAAAACCAGCATAGAACCATACAGCTCTATAGACATCGTCCACATAGTGGTATCATACTGGTTATTACCCAGAAACATAGTCTCCCACAGAAAAGACTTCAGGAATACTATCGCAGGCCGGGGAAATGTCCAGAAACCGCCCAGCCACTCGTGCGATCCGGTAATGGCTGCCGCCTGCACATTGTAGTATGCGCCGACCTGCAGCAGTATATAGGAAAACAACAGCGTAGCCCCTACGGGTATAAACAGCCGCAGGTACCGCTTCTGTGCCGATGCAATGATAATTCCCAGATCATTCTCCCTGTAATACTTGCGGCTCAGCACATAACCACTCAGCACAAAAAATATATGCACACAAAAACTCCCCGATGTAAGAAAGCTGAAAAACGTATTGTCATACACCAGCTCCATACCATTCAGGTGAGAGTCTGCCATCTCATGTGTATAATATGCCGGATAAAATGCCAGACAGAAGTGATGCAGCAACACAAAGAAAGCCGCCAGCCCTCTTATGCCATCCAGATACAGCACCTTTCCGCTTCCGTTACTCATACTTCAGGAGAGAATAATATTATGCGCACAAGATATTACAAAGTATGGATAAGTCCCCGCCTGCCGTAAGTCTGGCTTCGTTCCATGCGCATGTTACCTGCGCACCTATTACTACTTTTTATCACGGTACTGTTTTTCCAGCCCTGCTATTTCCTGCCGGTACCCTGCCTCGTCCCTAAAGGCCTCCGGGTTATATGCATCACCCTCCTGGTGCTTCTCATGCAGCCCAAACTGGCTGGCATGCGCTGCCAGCCATATATCAAACCGCTGTTTCCTCAGGCTCGCAAAAGTATATTCATAGTCTGCCGCCATAGCCGGGTAGCTGCTCACCTCTGTCAACCTGCCTTCCACTATTATAGAAGGCATGTTAGCTATTAGCACTTTATAGGAGCTATGCTCATCCCGCACTGTCAGCAAGTAGCTGCAGGAGCCTTTGGTATGTCCGGGATGATGCAGTACCGTTACTACCATATCGCCCAGCTTTATCCTGTCTCCGTCATGCAGTACACGGTCTGGTTGCACCGCCGTAAATGTTGGCCCCATTGCGGCAAAATAGTAGTCCGTCCTCCCCCCATCTGCCAGTACAGGCGCATCAGCTTCCTGTATCATTACTTTGGCTCCCGTAAGCCGCTTTATTTCAGCCAGCCCGCCCACATGGTCATAATGCACCTGCGATGTCAGCAGTATTTTTATATCCTGCATCCTGTAGCCCAGCTCCTCCACATGCGCCTGTATCATAGCTGGCGATGCTGCCACCCCCTCATTTATAAGGATATGCCCTACCGGTGTAGTAATAAGGTAACAGGCCAGATCGTACGACCCCACATAATAAAGATTACCCGCTATGCGGAAAGGCGTGTAGTCCCTCACCCAGGTCTCATCCACATAAGGCTCCTTCGCCTGCTGGCTGTAAACACTGCCCGAGAAGCATATTGCTGCCAGTATTATACAGCAGCTATATATCACTATACGCATACATCATAGATTATACAGCAAAGTTACCTTTTACTACATGTCATATCGGGGGATTTCCGGCGACCTTTCACGTCGCAGAAAACATACATTAACAACTACAGCGTCAGATATAAAAAATGGCAAAACGCTGCGACTGCTTACTATTCAGCAGCTATTACACAGCGTTTCGCCATTGATATAACGCCATCAGCAGTCAGTAGCACTGCTACACTGCCACACACTTACGCATCGGGTATCGTAGGCTCGGCCAGTCTTGCCAGTTTGTCCAGAGATTCCTGCCAGCCCAGGTAGCACATATCCACCGGTATCATCTCCGGTATTCCCTCCTGTACCACCTTCAGTTCAGTTCCGGCCACACTCTGCTTTAGCCATATGGTTGTGGTCATCTCACCCGGCAGCCCCGGAGCATCAAACCGGTTAGTATATTTCAGAAACTCATCCTGCACTACCTCTATATATTTTCCGCCAAATGAGTGACTATTACCCGTCGAGAAGTTTGTAAATGACATCCGGTGACTACCACCTGTCTCTACATTCAGCTCATGCACCGTGCATAGAAATCCATAGGGAGGCAGCCATGCGGCTACTGCCAGAGGGTCTGTAAATGCACGATATAGTTTTGCAGGCGCTGCCTTAATTATCCGGTGCAGTGATACGCTGTTTGTTGTCATATTGCTGTTTTTGGTTTTAGTGTTTTATGCGCCGCATAGTTAATACCATCCGGCTGCACTACAAAGATGATATGATAACCGGAAACATCAGGGCACCACCTGCGACAAACTTAACGGCAGATTGCGACACTATACACCCCTCCCATGCACTCAATACAGGCACATGGCACATCTTTTACACACAGAAAAGCATAATCACTTATATTTTTTGGCATACTGAACAGATATAACTATTTTTATGTAAACCAATATGAAACTATATGCCGCTAATCACAATTCAGAAACGAGCAGAACAACATATACCTTTTGGCTGCACAGATCTTGCACCATAAGGAATTGTCACATTTCTGTATATGCTCTTCTCTCTATAATTGAGTAATGAGCATATACATTCAACACGTGAAAATATTAGCCTATACCTGCATACCAACAAAGGTATTCTCTATTATATGTAGCTCAACATATCAGGCACTCATTCCCTGCTTATAATACTATATCAATATTGACTTGCCAGTACTTAATAATTCACCTTATAACATTATATAACCAGAAAAATCTCTCCAATGTCCGTTACAAGCAACCCGTTCTGTGATAATAGCCTTACAAACATTCATACCGTACGGTGCGACCCCGGAGGCGGTGACGCTGGTTTTATTGACCCCTCCGTTTGCTCCTCCAGTATCTTTGGAGGACCTATGACCAGCTCACACTTTGTATGCTCCAATATCTCAGTTATACTATCCGGGCAGGACAACTGCATACCTTACCTGGCCCCCTCTATATCTGATCCCGGGTCTTATAATACAATTGCAAACGGGTGTCACAACTTTGCTTGTGGCAACTTTAACACCGTTCTCAATGGAGAATGTAATTGTGTTTATACAAATTTCTCCTCTGTCCTCGGAGGCAACTGTAATTGCAATACCAGCCAGCAGGCAGTGATAGGTGCCGGGTTTTGTAACTACATCGACAATGCAGATGGCGGTGGTATCCTTGCAGGATATTGTAATTTAATAGAGGCTATCAATCCATTCTCTGCCATCGTAGGTGGATTTCAGAACTGCATCAATAATCAGGGCGGTATAAACTTCATCGGAGGTGGTATTGGTAACTGTATCGAGGGAGGAATTTCCGGCACTGTCAATGGTGGTGTAATAGGTGGGGGCTGTTGCAATACCTTGTGTGGTCAGGATTATGGCATCATTGGAGGGGGCTGTTTCAATACCGTCAGCGGGATGCAGGGAGCATCTGTTTTTGGAGGGGCCGAAAATGTTGCCAGTGGCGATTATTCAGGAGTATCCGGAGGCTTACGAAACACAACTTCGGGTACCGGCTCATTTATAGGCGGTGGTTTTGACAATATCGTCGATGGAGATCAATCATTTATAGGTGGGGGCAGGGACAACTGTGTATGGACAGGTTTCGGAAACAGCACAATTGGCGGCGGAATAAATAACTGCATTTGCGGCATAGCATCAGCCATTACCGGCGGTGACAATAACTGCGTTATGGACATTGGTGCATCTGTCAATACAGATTGTGCATTTGTCGGTGGCGGCACACACAATATAGTTTGTGCCAACCTCGGCACTATTGGAGGCGGTGAAAATAACACCGTCAGTGGCATAGGTGCTTTTTTAGGTGGTGGCTCTGCCAATACAGCTGCCGGCGATCAGTCAGTTGTAGGAGGAGGCAACACTAATGTTGCCGATGGTGGCATGTCTTTCATAGGTAGTGGCGGCAATAACTGTGTGTTTGCCGGCTTCAGAAGTGGTGTCATAGGTGGCGGTATAAACAACTGCATTTGTGGCGACGCCTCATCTGTAACCGGAGGGGATAACAACTGCATTATGAATACAGGAACACCAGCCCCTGTTAATAATTCATTCATAGGTGGTGGCAATTTCAATATCATATCTGCCGACAGTGGTACCATCGGCGGTGGCAGCACTAACACCGTCAGTGGCGCAGGAGCATTTATAGGTGGTGGCGCAGCCAATGTCGCCTCGGGCCTTCAGGCCGCACAGGGTGGCGGCGCGGGAAATCTTGCCTCGGGCACTCTTTCCTTTATAGGTGGGGGCAGTAAAAATATTACACCGGCTATTCATACTACGGTAGGGGGTGGAAATGACAACCATACATATACCGACTTCTCTTTCATAGGTGGCGGGCAGGTAAACTGTATCAACGGCACACAACGCGAAACTCACAGTGTCATTGGCGGAGGACAAGCCAATAATGTTTGTGGCCATCATTCAGTAATAGGTGGAGGTAATAGCAATGTAGTATGGAACTCCGTTACCGTCGCAGGGGCAGCAGCTTCCTTTATAGGCGGTGGCGCAGCTAATTGTATTAGCTGCGACCTTTCCGTTATCGGTGGTGGAGCCACAAATTGCATCTGGACAGACCTTTCCTTTATAGGCGGAGGAGAACAAAATGAAATCAATATCGGTGGCGCATATAATGCCCTGAGTGGCGGCACTGCAAACTGTATCTGTGGCACGTCCAACAGTATTGGAGGAGGAGCCATGAACTGTGTATGCGGCAGCCATTCCACTGTAGCCGGGGGCCATTGTAATCGTACTGGCCTCCCAGGCATAAGCACAGCTACCTGCGCCTTTGTAGGAGGCGGTTTCTGTAACTGGTCCGATGATTGTTATTCTGCCATTGCGGGCGGGCACTGCAATACCATAGAAGCCACAACACTATTCCCTGGTAGTAACAGAGGCTCATTCATAGGCGGTGGCTGGCGCAACTTTGTTTCTGCCCAAAACACTATACCCAGTGCTATATTGGGCGGTGGCAGCAATAGAGTTCTTGGCGAGAGAGGTGGATTTATAGTAGGTGGTAGTGGCAACACAATTGATTTTTTTGGCTCAGGATTCATTGGAGCCGCCAGTTCCAGCTCTATAAACTGTGGTTATGGCCACTTTATAGGCAATGGCTCATTCAATGCCATCTGCACACCACTACCTACCACAAATACATTTACCAATATGCACAATGCCATAGTAAATGGTTGTTATAATTGCATATTCACAAGTAGTGCACCTGCGGCAGAGTCTACCTATGCATTTATCGGCAATGGATTGACACAGCACGTCTGTGATGCTCCTTACAGCTTCATAGGCACCGGCAGTGCCAATACAGTATGCTCAGAATATGCTGCAATTACAGATGGATGCAGAAATCTTATCTGTGACAGCTCCGGCAACAGCTTTATTGGTAATGGATTCTTTAGCTGTATCAATGCCCAGTCGCCCCACAGCTTTATTGGATCCGGAGAACGCAATCTTATTTGTGCCGACCGTTCTGCGATTACTGGTGGTAGTAATAACTGTATTACCGGAGGCGATGCTCCTGTCCATTTCTCCTTTATCGGCGGTGGTGGCAGTAACCAGTTGTTTGCAAGCCATTCAGTACTGGGTGGAGGTGATACAAATAGCATCTTTGCTGATTGTTCAGTTCTGGGTGGAGGAATAGAAAACACTATTAATGCCAATGCCGAGGTCAGCTTCATAGGCGGTGGGGGGAGCAATATCATAAACCAGGGCAGTCCACACAGTTTCATAGGTGGGGGCATCGGTAACAATGTCAATGCTCCTTGTGCGGTCATAGCTGGCGGCAGTAACAATATCGTATCAGGTGCCTTTTCTGCTATCCTCGGTGGTGACAATAATAATGATGGGGGCTTTGCTTACGCAGGCATTTTTGGACAAAATGTGACTGCCGTAGCTGCAAATACTTTCCATGTAGAGTGTCTCAATGCCGTGAATACGCCCGCAGCATTTGGATTTGCACCACCCGGAACGATCATGTGGAAAAACATTGGAGCCATCCTGCCAACAGATAAAGTTCTTGTAATCGCATAATGTTTCTGGTTTTGAGATAATATGTTAATTCGTTTGCTTACATATATAGTATTACTCTCGCCAAGTATTGTTAGTTCCCAAACAATAACTACAATAGCGGGAAATGGCTTAATAGGAAATACTGGAGATGGAGGATTAGCAATACTTGCGAAAATCAGCTATCCCGGCGGAGGAACTTTTGATAAAAATGGGAACTACTATTTTGTAACCAGTAATACTGGAAACAGTGTACGTAAGATTACTCCTGAAGGCATGATATACACAGTTGCTGGCACTGGTGTTGCTGGTTTTAGTGGGGATAATGGCCCTGCTACAGCAGCGCAGCTTAAAACAACACAAGCTGTAGCTGTGGATACTAGCGGTAACTTGTATATCGCAGATGCCGGGAACAATAGAATCAGAAGAGTAAGTGCGACAGATGGAATAATCACCACAATAGCTGGTACAGGAGTTGGAGCCTACGGAGGGGATGGTGGCCCGGCAACTGCAGCAGGTATTTTAAATCCACTTGACATTTGCTTTGATAAAAAAGGCAATTTGTACATAGCCGAAAATGCGAGCGCAAGAGTTCGGAAAGTAAATACTACAGGTACTATCACTACTATTGCTGGAACAGGTGCAATTTACAATAGCCCCGGAGGCGGTTTGGCTGATACTACTGCCATAATAGGAGCCTCAGGTCTATGTTCAGATGACACCGGCAATTTATATATCGCAAACTGGCACTCAAGAGTATATAAAATTGACACATTCGGAATCATTAGAACTCACGTTGGCAATGGAATCCCGGGATTTGGAGGAGATGGAGGGATAGCGACTGCTGCTCAAACAATACCAAATAAAGTTTGCTTTGATAACTCTGGCAAACTGTATATTGCTGAATATGATCAGCATCGAGTGAGGATGATAAGTAGCTCTGGAACAATAAACACTGTTGCTGGTAATGGCATACCTGCATTTAGCGGTGATGGTAGCTCCGCAGTTGACGCACAAGTTAATTATCCTGGAGGGGTAGCTTTGGATGCTTGTTCTAATTTATATATTTCAGATACACGAAATCATCGCATCCGCAAAGTCACATTCAATCCTGTAAGTACCCCTGCCATTACTGTCACAGGCATATCCACAGCTACAGTAGGTGCTACCGTCACGGTCAATGCTGCTGTAAGTGGAGCCGGTAGTGCCTATACCATCAAGTGGTTCAGGAACGCCACTTTGTTCAGCACTACTACCCTGCCCACCACTACCTATGTAAAGGGGGCGGGTACAGATACCATTACCGCTCGGGTAGTGCCTGCGGTCAGTTATTGTTTTGATAGCGCCCTGTCTGGCACACCTCATATCATTACCACAAGTGGCGTAGGCATAGGCAGCGTACAGCCATCGGGCAGCGCATTATCAGTATATCCCAGCCCCGTGCGGGATGTGCTGCATCTGTCCTGTGCAGGTGGTGTGGGTGCGGTGGTGGTAACAGATCATACAGGCCGTGCAGTAGTGCATGCCCCGGCAGGCACTACACAGTTACCGGTACAGGGGCTGCCCCCCGGGCTGTATAGCATACAGGTGCAGGGGCTGGACGGCAGCACTCACATAGCAAGGTTTGTAAAAGAATGATGTTCATTTGCCTGGTCATGCAACCTGCATAATGAAATACCCGGCATCACACTAGTATATCTTATTTTTTGAGTTTCTGAACTCCGCGGGGCGCACTATAGTAAACACCCTCGATATATTGAATCCAAAACGGATACCCCCTTTTTCCCACTTCTCTGTTGTCTCACCAATGTATGTACGTTCAGTCATTCCGGTAGAGTTGGTAAAATGAAGCTGAAAAACATGTCCTCCTGTTTCTATATCAAAACCTATGGACAGTGAGTTGGAAGTTCCATCCAGGCGATAGCCCTGTGGCTGGTAGTAATATTCTACATTCAGCGATATCCGGTTTGATAATTTTATTCTGCCACCCAGCCCCAGAGCCAGTACGTCATTAGGCTCTGATTTTTTGTCTACAAGATTATAATGTACCAGTGTGGGCATCATCTGCAATGAAAGCCCTTTACTGAATTTTCGTGCTATCAGCAACTGTTGTGCATAACATACCCTGTTACTGAAATGATAGGTCTGCCACCAGAGTACATTTGCCTCCATTGTCTGCACCATTACAGACCCCAGATAGCTGACACTTAACGGTACCCCATTTCGCTGTCGTAACAACTTCATTTTTAAAAAGCCGTCATACTCTTTCTCGTACGAGTTGCGCCCTACACCTGTCATCAGCCAGTCCGTTACCCCATAGTCAAACCCCAGCCGTATGTTGGCCCCATCCAGCCCGAAAAAATTCTTTGCACCTCCGCTCAGATTCGTAAACCTGTGCGATATTTTAAAGTCAAGCACCCCTTTGGCTACATTCTCTATACTGTGCCCGTTTATAAGCCTTGTGGTCTTAAAAGTAGCTGTAGTAAACTCTTTCTTCTGTTTCGGCTCACCCTCCTCCAGCATATTCATCAGTTCATCAGCTTCAGATGTTCCGCCATCTTTTTCCTGAGCATAGGATGGTATATACAGGAATATCATACAGTACAGAAACACCAATGCCGGCACTCTCCGGTAACGCATTTTACCTCTTGACACCATATTACTGGTTTGCTGCCTTCATCGGCGCGTTTACGGTTATCTCTATTTCTTTCGCAATTTTTGACGACACTACTGCCGGTATCTCTATCTTATAGTCCTCTGGCTTTATTTTGAATGTACCCGTAGCCACTACTGTCCCTTTCTTTACAGTAATAGTACCCGGCACAGTAACATGTCGGGTCACACCATGCATAGCCAGGTCACCCTCTACTGATACTTTATAACTCCCGTCTCTGGTCATCTGTATGGAAGATATATCTTTTATCTGTCCTTTAAAAGTTGCTTTGGGATACTTATCACTCTCCATGTAGTTCTCATTGAAATGCTCCTGCATCAATGCTTTTTCAAACTTAAAGCTGGAAACAGGCACCTGCATTACTACCTGGCCAGTTTTCATATCTGCTATGCAGGCCGCTTCATTATTCACAGCCTCTATATTTTCTATAGATGTAGCTGAGAAGAAAGTAACATTGGCTGTACGCGTCATATACTTCTGGCTATATGCTGTAGTTACTGCCAGCAATAGCCCCGGCAATAAAAGTGTTTTCTTCATCTTTACGTTTTTTATCAGTTGTCCTGCGCTCCTGCACTCGTCCATTTCGTTATTTGCCTTATGTTACAGTCAGATAGCTTACTGCCACCCTTTGGCATAGGAGAAAATCCTGAAGCGTGATTAATTACTCCAGTCAGCTTCCCGTTCAGTGCCACTGCCTGCAGCCCTGTAACCGTACTCAGATCCAGCCCCGATGCCGGTGCCGGGCTCACATGGCAGCTGCTGTAGGCACAGTTACTCACTATAATGGGTTTTATTACAGCTGCATATGTTACACTTGTTGTATCGCAGCTCGTAGCCGGGTATAATGTCTCCTTATCATCATAGTAGCACCCCGATATCGGATAGATAAATATTGCCAGAGCTATTACTATTATTTTCTTCATCCCTTGTTAATTATTTTGTGCACCAGCCGATATCCATTTTTCTATCTGCGCTATCTGGCAGCTACTAAGACTACTCCCACCCTTAGGCATAGGTGAGTATCCGGCAAGTCTCTTTACCGCACCCAGCAGTTTGCCATTATCTGCCATTGCTTTTACCCCACTGTATGTATCCAGTGAAAAACCTCCCGCAGGTGATGCACTGTTGTGGCATCCCTTACAGTACCCATTCACTATCGGCACTATAGCACCCGAATAGGTAAACACATTTTCATCGCAGCTTTTGGGCGGGCAGTCTGTGCCGTCTTTTGCACCCTCATTTATCCATCTCCTTATCAGCGCTATCTGCTCACTGCTCAGGCGCGGGTTAGGTGCCTGTGGCATTCTCTTATCGTCTCTTGTCTCCGTTATTACTTCATACAGCTCACTCGCATCTGCATTATACGGCACTACTCCTTTACTCACTATATGCTGCCAGTCTGTAAGCTCGTATCCATCCTGCCGCGATACCGCATCATGGCAGCCTGGCCTGGCGCAGCCGGCTATAAACACCGGCAGTATATCTCTTGAAAAGCATATCGTAGTATCATCAGGCACAGTAGGTGTTACCGGCGTTCCTCCATTACCACCGTTTGTTCCCGGCTCTACATCGGGCACATGCTGGCAGCCTATTGATATCAGCAATAGCGATATCAGTATTAACAGCACACTATTGTTCCTCATATCTACTTTTTGAAACTGTTATACAAATGTATTTCACACACACTCATTTCCTGAACAAAAACATGATGAACCCGGAAAAAAGCACTACGAAACAGAATATTATCACTTACCCCCATTCAGCCACTCCTTGAACTCAGCCGACCGTTCTGAACTCACCACAGGCATTTCCTTCACAGCCGGATTGAGCTTTACTATTATCCTTGACTTCGTGTATATCTTCATTTCATCTATGGCCCGTATACTTACAAGATACTGCCTGTTTATTCTGAAAAAATCCTTTGAGTCCAGCATTTGCTCAAGAGTATCCAGATTATAATCCATAGGCCAGTTATTCCCATTGAATGTCCTTGCAAATGTAGCCTTGCTCTCGCTGTAGCAATAGGCAATCTCTTCTGTTAGAATTGTTTTTATAGTCTCTCCAAAACGTATCATAAACCGGGTATGCCCACCAGACACATCAGTATCGGCAGCTGGCTGATTTGCGCCACCCAGCACCTGCCTCAGCTGTTCCACTTTATGAAAGGCCAGCAGTAGCTCCTCTTTCTTTACCGGCTTCAGCAGATAGCCCAGTCCGTTAGTTTTAAATGCATCCAGTGCATACTGGTCATATGCAGTAGTGAAGATATACGGACACTGCGGGTTTACCTGTTCTATCAGCTCAAAACCTGACCCGTCAGCAAGGTGTATATCTATAAACATAAGATCCGGATGAGCATTGTTTTCAAACCAGGTTACACCTGCCTCCACGCTATCTATTATAGCCATTATATCAGTCTCCGGCCACAGGTCTTTTATCATACGCGTCAGCCTGTTACTGGCTGGCATTTCATCTTCTACTATTACTATTCTCATAATGCAGGTAGTTTTACAAAAAAGCTTTTTTCGTCGGTGTATTGCTGTATTGTTTTGTCATAGAGTGCATATCTCCTTTTCAGATTTCCAAGTCCTATACCTGTACCCTTTTCCTTGTTTTTCTTGATTTGTATGTTATTCTGTACACTTATGGCACTATCCGTTACCGTTACCACTACATGCAGTGGATGCAACTGCGAAACCACATTATGCTTTATAGCATTCTCTACCAGTAGCTGCAGTGCCATCGGTATTATCCTCACTGACTGCATTATCCGGTCATCAGACACCAGCTCTACTTTAAGTGCCTCCCCGAATCTGCTTTTCTGAATATAAATATACTTTTCCAGCAGCTCCCATTCCTGCGCCACAGTTATCAGGTCCTTATCATTATGGGCCAGCATATTTCGGTAAAAGTCAGAAAGGTGTATCGTATAGTCTGTTGCCAGTCGTGCATCTTCATCTATAAGGCTCACCACTGTATTGAGGCTGTTAAATAGAAAATGCGGATTCACCTGCCCTTTCAGATACTCATATTCATACAGGTGTCGTTCCTTTTCCAGCAGTGATATCCGCTCCAGCTTTTTCACCCTGTATCTGAAATATACCACTACCACCATCGCCACTATCAGCACACTTCCTATCACAAACCACGGTCGCTGCCATACTGGCCTTGCAATGAAAAATGTGTACGATGCTTCTGAGCTATCATCAAATGCTGCAGACAATGATGACTGCACCACGAATGTATAAGTGCCCGGAGGCAGTTGAGGAAAGGTTGCAGACTCGTCATTAGTAGTTACCCATTCATTATTAAACCCCGTTAATCTGTACCTGTAAAAAAGTCTGTCAGGATTGGTAAAATTAACCCCACCAAACACAAAAGTCAGATAGTTTTCAGAAGCCGCAAATCTACTCCTGCCGGCTGCAATAGGCTTCAGAAACAAATTAACAGACATGATATGAATTCCCGGCCGTATATCCAGTGGCCTATGCTCGTCAAATCGAATAAAGCCATGTTCATACGGTATATAAATGTTACCTGCGGTATCCTTACCATAACAGTTCAGTACAGACGAAGTACTGTCTATATCCATCCCCAGCCTGCGTGTATAATGCCTGAATATTTTTACATCAGGGTAATATGCGTCTATCCCTTTCTGATGCACTATTACAATCCTGTCCTTAATGGACGCTATTGCAGAAATGTTCAGGTCAGACAATCCGTTTCTGCTGCCCAGTCGCTGCCACTTGCTATCCCTGCACACAAACAGGCCATCCTTCAATGCAGCCATCCATATATTACCATCACTATCTTCTGCTATGCTGTATATAACCTTACTATTCAGCCCCGGCACTTCTACATTCCTGAATGCGTCATGCTCATATACACGCAGCCCACCACCATCAGTAGCCAGCCATATCCGCTTCCTGCTATCCGTAAATATCTGGTAGACATAGTCACTTCCGGTTCCCTGCTGCTTGTTGTAATACATAACGATAGTACCACTTGCACCATTAGCCGAAAGTGCTATTTTTTCCAGTCCGTTCAGCCCCGCTACCCACAGCGTATCATCAGCGCTGCTCATACTTATTACATCTGTATTCCTTAGTCCCGGCACATCCAGTGATTGCAGCTTGCCACTATTGTATCGGTATATACCGTCGCCCATAGTTCCTATCCACAGGCGACCGTATTGGTCGGTATGCATCGCTGTAATAAAGCTATTTGTAGTCGCCATTAACAGCCCTTTTTCGTTTTTACTATCCACAGCATATAGCTCTTTACCCATAGCATACAGCTGCCTGCTGCCTGCACACGCCATAGCAGTCACCTTCCTCAGTGAATAGGGCTGTTTCAAAGGACAATTTGCAATACCCATTGCCGGAAACAGTATAACACCCGTACTTGTGGCACACCATATATTACCGCCCTTATCCAGCAGCATTTTACCCAGCCCTTTAGCTGCTTCATGTACTACGTTTGCTATAAATCCGGTATCAGTCACTACCACATTTACCAGCTTTCCGGTGGCCGTCGTTACCCAATATCTGCCTCCATCTATTACTATGATATCATTTACCTGGCCCCATTGCCAGTCCTTCGTGCAGTATGCTATATGCCATGCACTACTGTCTTCAGCAGTTACACCACACAGTCCTCCCTGCTGGGCTCCGGCCACAAGCATATGCGTCCCGGCATCATAGCATACCGCCCGCACTATATTGTCTACCAGCGCCGATGCTGCAGAGAAGCGTCCCTGCATCTTACCGGCATTAGTAAGCAGGCATATACCTGCATCCGTAGCCGCGGCCATTATATTTTTCATACCGGCAAGTTCATATACATAATCATCGGCCAGTCCGCTCTCTGTATTAATGTATTGTTCCCGCCTTCCGTTCCTGTACACTATTATACCCTCCGTATCTGTACATAGCCACAGGCTGCTATCGCCTGCCACCTTTATACTGTTCACTGTCGCCCTCACCGTATCCAGTATTCGCTGCACACCGTTTTCCAGTATTGTCACCTCACCATCCTTGTATGCTATATACGTTACCGCATCAGCTATACATAGTGCAGTCACTGGTTTCTTCCGGTCTGTTACAGGTACAAAATTCCGGCCATTGTACGTGTACACACCATTTGCCGTACCCAGTATCAGATAGCCATTATCATCCTGAGCCATTGTACTTACAGCTACAGGCTGGTCATTTTCAGCCACCGTCAGTTCCTTATAAAACGGTTGCTGAGCTATCGCATTACACACCATGAGCAGGTATACAACTATCAGCTTCCACTTCATTTATTTCTCGGCTTTAGTGTAGCCTTCATCGACACTTTTATCTCAGAGGCAAGCTTTTCAATTACCACTCGTGGTATTTTTATATTGTGGTCCTGCAGCAGCACTGCAAATGCGGCCGATATACTTATAGTGTTCGGCTGTACCGTCAGGGTTGCATCTATAATCCGTTCTGATTCTATGCCATGTACTGCCAGCTTTCCTTTTGCACGCACGGCATAGGTTCCCGGCTTGCTCAGGTCTACCTCATCCACTATTTTCCCCTTAAACGAAGCCTCAGGATAAGCGCCTGTCTCCATATAGTTTTCTCTGAAGTGCTCCTGCTGCAGCGGGCTGTTGAATCCCATAAATGAGGATACCGGTATCTTAAAGTAAAATGTCTTTTTCACGGGGTCCAGCAATCCTTTTAATTCATCCGACCCCGCACTTATCAGCTCTTTGGGCGCATCCGAGCTAAAGCTGATATTTCCCTTTTCCACTTCATATACCGTTTGGCCATGCACTGCTGCCGTCAGCAATATGCAGGCCGTCATTAACAACATTCGCATGATACTTCCTGAAATTAAATGCAAATCTACTGTATGTATGTGTTTTCAGATATACCGGGCTTACTTGCCTTATGCAGTTAAGGGCTACTTACGCAGCCCTTACTGACATTGACAGGAATCCCCCACCATTAGTGATGTTCTATTTCATAGTGATGATCACGGTTTCTCAGATTCTGTAGTACTATGTTATACAATGAAGCATTGGATGTAGCAGATATCAGCAGCGTACCTCCGGTCAATGTTCCACCATTAAGCATACTCTCGGTAATGCCACTGGTAAGACCCGACAGGCTGAAATTAGTTATTGCCACCAGCGAGTCATTATCAGGTATTGTAGCATTATGCGTTTCTGTCTTTATCAGCACACTCTCATTTATCACCACCTTTACCGGTGTAGTTCCTGCAGCTCCGCTAAAGCTTCCATTCATTTCAAAAGCAGCACCACTACCTTTTGCCAGCTGTATTTTCAGCTCTATCTCATTATAGGTACCAGATGGCAGTGTAAAGCCGCCCAGGTATGTAGTGGTAGATGCCATAAGGTTTACAGGGCTGCTCAGTACCGTTTTATATTCTATTTCGCTTGCGCCTCTTTTCGCTTCAAACTTTATATAGCTTGCATTGGCCGTTGCCGAGGTCCAGCTTATGGTTCCTGTTGTTTTCAGACTACCTGTTGTGTTAGAAGCCTTCAGTATGTAACCCATTTTAGGAGATACGTTAGTTGTAGTACCACCATTCCCTGTAGTAGTTCCGGGCACAGTATTAGTACTACCCGTTGTAGTACCGGTTCCTGTTGTCGTTCCTGTTGTTGGTTTGGGCGTTTCAGCTTTCCTGCAGGATACAGTCATAATAGCCATAAGAAGTGCAGATGCAGATACTACTGTTAGTTTTTTCATGTTCTACTTTTTTTTGTGATGAATTGAATTTGAAACAAAAGTAGACCCACCCCATACCACAGCCGAACAAATGCCGCCGAAGCAATAATTAACCCGGATGAACACGGAAAAACAGCAGATAAAATATAAACAAGCCGGGAGGAAAATATCGATTATGACGCAGATATCGCAGCACTGCAACATTAATCCTCCGGCTCCTCACCCGGTACATACTCCAGTATATCAGCAGGCTGGCACTGCAGCGCCTCACATATAGCCTCCAGCGTACTGAACCGTATTGCCTTTGCCTTCCCAGTTTTTAGTATATACTAAAAACTGGGAAGGCAAAGGCAATACGGTTCAGTACGCTGGAGGCTATATGTGAG
>Ga0075012_10000665_pt1 | contig 35852 bp, 30 predicted proteins | sample All_14_2_FD_71474 | JGI IMG/M metagenome (GOLD analysis project Ga0075012, IMG submission 71474) | Freshwater microbial communities in response to fracking from Pennsylvania, USA - Allegheny Zone_MetaG_DW_15 | ecosystem: Environmental > Aquatic > Deep subsurface > Groundwater > Drilled...
GAGAAAAGATGTAGAAATTGTAATTGAAAACACAAATCAAAAAGTACATATAACTCCTGGATTATCGCTACACGATATTGCACGAGTATTCGAAATTAAGCTGAAACACCAAATACTTGGTGCAATGGTTAATAATCAGCTTAAAGAACTCGATTATGAAATTTTTACTCCCAAAACAATTCGATTTATTGACATAACGCACCAAGCAGGGATGAGAATGTATCAACGTTCGCTATTCTTCCTCTTGCAAAAAGCCGTACGAGACATAATCCCAAACTCTAAGGTAAGAATTGAGCACTCCGTATCCAGAGGATTTTATTGCGAAATTGATGGTTGTAATCAATCGCTCGAACTCCCTTTGATTTTCTCAATTTGCGATAGAATGCGCGAAATTGTGGCAGCGGACTTACCTTTCCGACGCGATAAAGTTTTAACCTCCGACGCGGTTACAATTTTTCAAAATGCAGGATACCACGATAAAGCAAAACTATTCATATCCAGACCCAAACTTTACACTTCAGTTTACTACCTTAACGATATCTCCGACTACTTTTTTGGAAGCCTCGTACCATCAACAGGATATTTAAAAGTTTTCGATCTGGTTAAGTATTACGATGGCATGCTTCTTCGCACTCCAAAGCGTTTTAAACCCGACGAGGTTGAAGACCTCATTCTGCAAAACAAGATGTTCGATATTTTTCAGGAATACAAGGATTGGGTTGAGATTTTAGGAGTTGAAAGTGTTGCAGCGATCAACGAAGAAGTTAAAAAGGGAAATGAAGGCGAGTTAATAAAAATATCCGAGGCTCTCCACGAAAAAAAGGTTGCCTCAATTGCCGATAAAATCCATAGTAATGCCGATAGAGTAAAAGTTATTCTTATTGCAGGACCATCATCGTCCGGAAAAACCACATTCGCTAAACGACTTGCGGTTCACCTTAAAGTAAATGGATTAAAACCATACAATATCTCGCTCGACAACTATTTTGTTAACAGGGAAGACACTCCCCGAGATGAAAATGGCGCGTTCGATTTTGAGGCACTTGAAGCGTTGGACATCAACTACTTTAACAACGATCTTGTTAAACTTCTTAATGGAGAAGAGGTTGACTTGCCAAAATTCTCATTCGAACAAGGCAAACGGTTCTTCGATAACACAAAACTCAAAATTGACAACAACGGAATAATTCTGATTGAAGGGATACACGCATTAAATCCAAAATTAACACCTTTAATACCAAACGAAAAGAAGTTCAAAATCTATGTTTCAGCACTAACATCTTTGTCGATAGATGGAGTAAATCGAATCCCGACAACCGATAACAGGTTAATCCGAAGAATAGTCAGAGATTTTAGATACAGAGGTTACAGTGCATTCGACACAATTAGCCGGTGGGAAAGTGTTCGTAGAGGAGAAGAAAAGTACATTTTCCCATTCCAGGAGGAAGCCGACGAAATGTTTAACTCAGCCCTACTCTTGGAGTTTGGAATCCTTAAACGCTTTGCAGAGCCAATTCTGCAAGAAGTTCCATCAACACATCCAGAGTTCGATGAAGCAATGCGATTGCTTAAATTTTTAAGCTATTTTGCCCCTATTGCAGACAAAGAAGTGCCACCAACTTCAATAATTAGGGAATTTCTTGGTGGAAGTACATTTTCGTACAAGTAGAAAAACCAAAATTTATCAACACGCCATATATCTGAATATCTGGCATTTGTATGTTTTTTGTTAAAATAAACTTAAGCCAAACTGCTATAAAAGCCAATATTTTAGGCATTTTCTGTACTAACTAATGCAATAATTTACTATAATTGTATTGAATTAGACCTAAACTTAACCTAAACCAAGAACTTAGGCCCAAATGCTAAGGTTATTATTTGTGCTTATTAACATGATTAGTATATCACTTATGAATGTTTTCATGGGAAGTGATGTTACTTTGGTCATGAATGCACCAACCACAATTAGTGCAGGTACAGAGTTTGACATTGAAATAGTACTAAAAAAAGGTTCGCTTGATGGTTTTGCAAGGTTTCAACAACAACTACCCCTTGGTCTAACCGCACAACTTGTAGAATCATCGTTAGGCGATTTTTCATTTGCTGACCAAAAAGTAAAATTGATTTGGCTCAAAATACCTTCTGAAAAAGAAATAAAATTCACTTATAGGGTTAAAGTTGACGAACGTTTAAAGGGTGATTTTAAACTCGATGGCAACTTCTCGTACATCGTTGATAATGAGCGAAAAGTTGTTAGCGTAGAATCCAAGAGCGTTTCCATAACCCCATCAACCAGAATCGATCCAAATTTAATTGTCGATATTAACGAGTTCCAAAATATCATTCCAGTACAAGCCCCAGTATCGTTACTTGCAAGCAACGTTCGCTGTATCAGACAAACACCTGCTCCAACAGGCGAAGCCAACGATCTAATGGTCAAATTACTCGTTAACAAGGCTAATACTGAGAAATTTGCAAAAATTGAGGAAGACATTCCTGCTGGATTCAATGCCGAGGCTATCGATGCTAAAGATGCAATATTCACATTCAAGGATCAAAAGGTAAAATTCCTCTGGATGAACCTTCCTCCCGATCCTCGATTTGTTGTATCATACAGACTGATTCCTATTGATGGTCAAGGTGATGTTACTGTGAAAATTTCAGGAAAATTCTCCTACATAATCAATGAAGCGACCAGAGTTATAGATATCATTCAGAAGGATATAGACTTAAGTAACCTTGATCCAAAAAATTTGGATGGAATACTGGCCTCAACAATGACATCTGCATCATTCTCCGAAGGACAGCTAAGTTCAAGTTTTACACAAACTGGAGCCGACGGCGGAATTGAAATACCCATTCGGTACGAAGAAATAAAAGATAAACCCAAGAAAGCAGTTAAGAGTGAACCAAACATGCTCCCTTATATGCTTGAACCGGAAAAAGGTGTTTACTATAGGGTTCAAGTTGCAGCCGGCCATAAGCCTATAAACATTAAAAAGTACTTCCTCCGTTATAACATTTCGCATGAGGTTAGAACAGAGAAACATGAGGGATGGTATAAGTATTCTATTGGCTCATTTAACGAGTATAGAGAAGCTCGAGATTTTAGAATGATGATTTGGAACACTACTAAAGTAAACGACGCTTTCGTTTCGGCTTACAATAATGGCAGGAGAATAACAGTTCAGGAAGCGTTAATGATAACCAACCAACAATGGTATAGATAATAAGCCCGCTAAAATGACAAATACTATTCGAAAATATTGGTCGGTTTGTTTTGTGGTGGTTCTATTTATCACATTTTTACTTTCTGGTAAGACAGGTTTTGCGCAGGGTGATGAAGAATACTATGAGAATTTACTTGACACCATTGTTGAGAGTATTGACCCAGTAAAAAAGCCTGTTATATCAATAGGAACTGGTGTTATGAGTTTCTGGGGAGATATCCGTAATCAAGTCAACACTCCAATAAATGGAAATTTTGGCTTTAAGGTAAATGGTTCAACTCTAGTAGGGAAAAAAAGGTATTTTAAGGCAAATCTTTTCGCTGTTTATGGGAAACTAAGCGGTCACGATTTTAATGTATCGCGCCAAATGCAACTACAACCTTTGCCCGTTGATGAAAATAGCGATCCAATATTTCCGAATTCTTCATTTCAATCCGAATCGTTTCAAATCGGAATCAGCTTTGAGTATAGTTTTGCCCATTTCATGGGTAATTCCAAGCGATTTAGACCCTTTGTAGCAATTGGCTTATCTACAATGTTCTTCAGCCCTAAAGGTAACCTAAACTTTACTGATGAACTAGGAAATGAGCGCTATTACCATTTTTGGTCCGATGGAACTATGCGTAACTTTAGCCAGGATGGTCCCGATGCCTGGCGCGCAAGAATTATTCCTTTTGATAAAGCCTACGAAACAGACCTCTCTAGCGCCGATTTATTTGAACAAGGCACTTTTAGCCAAAGGACATTTACAATTCCATTCGACTTTGGACTCGATTTTTACTTATCCGACAGGGTGACTTTTAGGGTTGGAACTTCTGTTAATTACTCCTTTACAGATATGCTCGATAATTACAGCGCAGAAATTGCAAAAAGCAAAGCCTATCCTGTAAAGAATAATATGAATGACATTTTTGCTTTCACTTACTTCAGCATTAACTTAGACCTATTCTCCGACCCTAATGCATTACTACTCGAAAGAGTATTTGCAGAATATGGTGATTTTGACTATGAAGTATTATTTGCAGATGAAGATTTCGATCAAGTTCCTGACAGAATTGATTTATGCCCCAACACACCTACCGGAGTAGAAGTTGACTCTGTTGGATGCCCCTACGATAGTGACAATGATGGAATTTTCGACTACGCCGATGTTGAACCAGGAACTCCCGAAGGCGCAACGGTTAATGAACAAGGTGCGCAACTTTCCGATGATGCTCTATCGGCAATGTTCGACAATATAAATGCAGTATCGCGTAAGGAAATTCGATTAATTCCTTTGGCCAATGTTTGGACTGCAACCAGAACCTTTACTCCAGGAATTATCCCCGATAAATTCAGAAAAGTTGATAGTGATGCCGATGGATATATATCGTTCCAGGAGTTGCTTAAGGCTATCGACGATTACTTTGACGAAAAGTCAACGTTTAAACCGGAAGATATCTACGAATTGAACGATTACTTCTTTACTCAGTAAACCCAGACAACCAACTATAAACCTAACCTAAAACCGTAAGCCCTGCAAACCCTAAGCAGGGCTTATACATTTTGTAAAACTTTTGCGCAGAAAGTTTGTTTGTTTTTTAAAGTCGAATTGTTGATAAATGTTGTTTCAATATTCTACTTCAATAATTGATTCTTTATAACTTTACAAAACTAACAAACTATGAAAACAAAATTAAACATTGGCGATAAGGCTCCTGATTTCAAAGGGATTGATCAGGATGGCAAGAGTATTACGTTATCGGATTACAAGGGGAAGATTTTAGTGCTATACTTCTACCCAAAGGATAACACATCGGGATGTACAGCCGAAGCTTGCAGCCTGAGAGATGGTTATGAGGATTTACAAAAGCTAGGGATGGAGGTTGTTGGTGTTAGCCCTGATAGCGCAAAATCGCACCAATCATTCATCCAAAAATATTCACTTCCATTCCGCTTAGTTGCCGATACTGAAAAAGAAGTTGCCAACGCTTATGGAGTTTGGGGCGAAAAGAAAATGTACGGCAAAGCGTATATGGGTATTCTGAGAACAACATTTGTTATTGACAAAAATGGAATTATAAGCCATATTTTTGATAAAGTAGACACAAAAGAGCACGTTACTCAAATATTAACAGAGTTAAAAAAGTAATAAATACACCCTAAATGGAAAAAACTGAAAGTAAAGATCGTAAAGAGGTCAGCAAAGAAAAACTAAAAGCGCTACAGGCCACTCTCGATAAAATTGAGAAGGACTTTGGCAAGGGTTCCATAATGAAAATGGGCGACAAGGCGGTTGCTGAGGTTTCATCAATATCGTCTGGTTCACTTTCGTTGGATATTGCGCTTGGTGTTGGGGGTTACCCACGCGGACGCGTTGTGGAAATCTACGGACCTGAATCGTCAGGTAAAACCACACTGGCAATCCACGCTATTGCCGAAGCACAAAAGCAGGGCGGCATAGCTGCAATTATTGATGCAGAGCACGCATTCGACCGCACATACGCCGAAAAACTTGGTGTTGATGTTGAAACATTGCTAATTTCTCAACCTGATAATGGTGAGCAAGCTCTTGAAATTGCCGACAACCTAATTCGCTCTGGTGCAATTGATATCATTGTAATTGACTCGGTTGCAGCACTTACTCCAAAGGCAGAGATTGAGGGCGAAATGGGCGACAGCAAAATGGGATTACAAGCTCGTTTAATGTCGCAGGCTCTTCGTAAATTAACTGGAACCATCAGCAAAACAAATACCTGCTGTATTTTCATCAACCAGCTTCGCGATAAGATTGGCGTAATGTTCGGCAACCCCGAAACCACAACAGGTGGTAATGCCTTGAAGTTTTACGCATCAGTTAGAGTTGATATTCGCAGGTTGAATCAGATTAAGGATGGTGACGACTCAACTGGTAACCGTGTACGCGTTAAGATTGTGAAGAACAAACTAGCACCACCTTTCAAAAAAGCAGAGTTCGACATTATGTTTGGTGAGGGAATTTCAAAATCAGGAGAAATTATCGATTTAGCCACTGAACTAAACGTAGTGAAGAAAAGCGGCTCATGGTTCAGTTACGGCGAAACTCGCTTGGGGCAAGGTCGAGATGCTGTTCGTCAGATAATTATGGATAATCCAGAACTATCAGCAGAGATTGAAGGAAAGATTAAAGATGCGCTAAAGGCATAATAAAATAATCGACACTAAACCTTGGGACTCTTTTAAAATTTGTAGAACGTGCGAATTCTCGCACGTTCTTTATTTAATCCTAGGGGGATTTTATAATCATAGAATAAACTACAAAATATTCGACCCCAGCCGGGGTCGAATTCAATAATGAATAATATTTCCTATAAACATAAGACCCCTCTGGGGTCATTTGAATCAAGTCATGTTTCTACAAAATCTATCCTATATAGTTTTGCCCAACGATAATCCACCGAAAAGTTATACTATTCAAAATTTTGCGTATTTTTATTTGTTATTTCAAAACTCACAGAAATGAAGAAAATAGTAATCTTCAGTATCCTAATAGCCACAATGCTAACCTCTTGCCAAAATTGGTTTAACCGCCATTTAATCGATGGTAAAGCACAACGCGAGGAGGTAAAAACAAAATTCAACGAAAGAATTAAGTTGATTCAGGAACACGACTCCAGTATCAACCAAATAATAAATAGCGAACTAACGCTAAAAGAACGCGAAGGCTTTGAATTCCTATACGCCTATATGCCTTTGAGCGATTTGGCTATGCATAACAGTAACTATGTGCTAAAGCAGGTAAAATCATCGCTTGAGGCTAAATCGTTCTTTAAGTGGGGCAAAAAAATTCCTTCGGATATTTTTCTTCATTTCGTCCTACCCTATCGTATTAATAATGAATATACCGACTCTGCCCGTCAGGTTTTCCTTGCAGAATTGAAAGGACGTCTCGAAGGATTGAGTATGTACGATGCAGCCCTAGAGGTTAACCACTGGTGCCACGAAAAGGTTATCTACAAATCGACCGACGAAAGGACATCGGGACCATTAACTACTGTTCGAACTGCTTTTGGACGCTGTGGCGAGGAATCTACATTTGCAGTTGCAGCGCTACGCTCAGTGGGTATTCCTGCCCGCCAGGTATACACCCCACGCTGGGCGCATACCGATGATAACCACGCCTGGGTTGAAGTTTGGGTCGATGGCAAATGGTACTTCCTTGGCGCTTGTGAACCGGAGCCAGAACTAAATATGGGTTGGTTTGCTGGCCCTGCAAAAAGAGCAATGATGATGCGCACTTTCGTATTCGGCAAATACACCGGTAACGAAGAAAAACTAACCGATTCGGAATGGTTCACCGAAATCAACCTGCTTGGCAACTATGCTCCAACCAAAAACCTCAACATTAAAGTAGTTGACGAAAATGGAAATGCTGTAAGCGAAGCTAAAATTGAGTTTCAACTTTACAATTATGCTGAGTTTTATCCAATAGGAACAAAACAAACAAACGAGGAGGGCACGTGCTCACTCACTACAGGATTTGGCGATTTAATAGTATGGGCATCGAAAGATAATAGGATTGGTTTTTCCAAAGCCGATAAAGATGCAACTGATATAACTATTAGCATTGTAGAAAATCCAAACTTTACAGATTTGGATTTAACTTTAACGCCTCCAGCAGAGCAACCTGTAGCCCAAGCAGACCAATCAAAAGCCGAAGCTAATAACGCTAGGTTAAAGGAAGAGGATGCCATTCGCAATAAATACATTGCAACATTTATTGACTCTGCATCGGCAGCAAATCTTGCAATGGAAAAGGGAGTAAACATTGATGAAACCTGGAAATACCTAAAACTGAGCCGCGGAAATTGGCAGGAGATTTACAACTTCATCAAGGAACTTGACGGAAAGGATTTAACTGTAGGATTGGCTATTCTTAACAGCATATCTGAGAAGGATTTACACGATATAACAGCATCAACATTGCAGGACCACATTGCAACCGTTGATTCTTTCCCTTCGATAATTGACAGCAGAGACTTTAAGGATTTCGACAAGTACGTTCTTTCGCCTAGAATTGGCAGAGAGTTCGTTACACCTTGGAGAAGTTTCCTACAAAACTCATTCACATTCGACGAAATTGGCTTCTTCCGCAACAATCCATACAGCATTGCGAAGTGGATTAAAGAAAATATCACCATTGATAAGGAAAGCAACTACTACAAAGTTCCGATAAGCCCCGAAAGTGTATTTAAGTTGAGAGTTGCCGATGAATACTCACGTAACGTATTCTTTGTGGCCGCTTGCCGTAGTTTTGGAATCCCCGCTAGGCTTGAACCATCAACCAAGCGTCCACAATTCTTAATGCGCGACAAGTGGAACGATGTGGTTTTTGAAGAAACCGCTGAGCAGGTGTTCCCTAAGGGCACATTGAATTTGAACCTTGGCAACAATCTTCCAATTCAGAAACCACAATACTACACACATTTCACCATTGGTAAATTGGAGAAAGGTAAATTCGTTTCGCTCGATTTTGAAACAGACCCCAACGTAAATAATCTACCCGCAAAAATTAGCCTAGATGCTGGATTTTACAGGTTAATCACCGGAAATCGGTTAAGCAATGGTACGGTACTTTGCAAGTTCAAGTATTTTGAGATTAAGGAAAATCAAACAACAACCGTATCGCTTGAGTTCAACGAGAATAACAGCCAGAGCCAGATTTCTGGAATGATTAATACCGAAACGGCAATCCCTAACCTAAATGGTGAAAACAGCGGAACAATTGGCGAGTTGGTTAAAGAAAAATCGGTTGTTGTGGCAATAGTTGATCCCAACAAGGAGCCCACAAAGCATTTAATGGTCGATATGGCCGCTGTAAAATCCGATTTCGACAAATGGGGAGGCAATGTTGTTTTTGTGGTTGGAAAAGATAAAATGACCGAAGATTTCAACCCGAATAGCTTTAGCAATCTTCCAAACTCATCGAAATTTGGATACGATAAGGAGCAAACACTTGCCAAGGCCATTGCCGAGGGATGTAATAAAGCTTTGTCGACAAACTATCCTATAGTAACAGTTATCAACCCAAAAGGCGAAGTTATTTTCTACTCCGAGGGTTATAGCATTGGTTTAGGCGAGCAAGTTTTAAAAGCATTGAAGTAGTGAAAGGATTCACCCTTGAGGTTTGCGCCAATTCGGTTCAAAGTGCTATAAACGCTCAAATAGCAGGAGCAAAAAGAATTGAACTCTGCGAAAATCTTTTTATTGGCGGAACAACTCCTTCGTATGGTTGCATAAAAACTACCCGTGAGAGAGTTGATATCGCTATAAATATACTTATCCGCCCAAGAATTGGCGATTTCCTTTACTCCGACATTGAATTTGAGCAAATCAAAAACGATATTCTCGTTGCAAAGCAACTTGGTGTTAATGGAATAGTTTGTGGAATTCTGCTACCAAACGGCGAAGTGGACACTGAAAGAACCGCTGAACTGGTTGAACTGAGTAAGCCCTTAACATTTACATTCCATAGAGCATTCGACTTCACTCCTGACCCCTATAAAGCACTGGAGGATATCATTAAAACGGGAGCAACGCATATATTAACATCTGGTCAAAAGAATAAGGCTGCCGACTCCGTTGACTTACTGTGTGAACTTGTTAAAAAAGCGGCAAATAGAGTTGCAATAATGCCTGGTAGCGGAATAAATGCTGATACTATTAAACGTATTGTAAATACTGGGGCAAATGAATTCCATATGAGTGGAGTTAAGGATGTTGAGAGCAAAATGATTTACCGAAAGGAGAACTTAACTCTTAATGGAAATTCGCTTCCCGATTATGTAAACCAAATTTCGGATGTTGAGTCTATAAAAATGGTTGTTGAGTACTTAAATTTGCATTTTTAATTTTAACAAAATGAGCAATTTGATTGATAAAGCAGAATTTGACAGAATCGTCCTTAAAGCACAACAAGAAGAGATTACTGGATTCCACATATACAAACGTTTAGCCGCCATTGAGAAGGACGAAGCCAACAAGAATGTTTTGGCCAGAATTGCTGGTGAAGAACTCGACCACTATAATTTTTTCAAAGGTATTTCTGGAAAAGAAGTAAAACCAAAAAGTTCAAGAGTAAATTTCTTTGTTCTTATGGCTAAGGTTTTAGGCTTAACATTTGCCATCAAACTAATGGAAAAGCAGGAAGTTAACGCCCAAAGCATCTACGAACAGCTGATACCTCACCTTCCTCAAATAAAAGACATAATGGAATCTGAGGAAGCGCACGAGAAAGAACTTATAGATATGATTAAGGAGGAGCGTTTGGACTATATCGGCTCCATTGTTCTTGGCCTAAACGATGCCCTAGTAGAACTCACAGGGGCGCTTGCAGGCTTTAGCCTTGCACTGCAAAACACAAAACTAATTGCAATTGTAGGGCTTATTACAGGTATTGCTGCATCGCTTTCAATGGCAGCATCGCAGTACCTTTCTGTAAAGACAGAAGGGGAGAAAAACGCTGGAAAATCGGCCTTGTATACAGGAATTGCCTACGTACTTACCGTTGCAATTTTAATTGCACCATTCCTACTTCTAACGTCATACTTTAAGGCGTTGATTATTGCTTTATTCTCGGCAGTAATGATAATTTTCCTTTTCAACTACTACATATCAGTAGCCAAGGATTTAAACTTCAAGCATCGATTCCTTGAAATGACAGTAATTAGCCTAGGAGTATCTGCGCTAACTTTTGGAATTGGCCTTTTGATTAGAAACTATTTTGGAATTGAGATTTAATATGGAAAAGATTGACAATTTCAGCCTGATATCACCATTTGAGTTAACTGAGAACCTTTTCAACTCATTGGATAACGATTGGATGCTTATTACCGCTGGCGATGAGCAGAAATTCAACACTATGACCGCATCGTGGGGTGGATTTGGGATACTATGGAATAAGCCCGTAGCTTTTATATTTATTAGACCTCAGCGCTACACCTTTGAGTTCACAGAGCACAACAACCATTTCACACTCAGTTTCTTTGATGAGCAACACCGTGATGCTTTAAATTTTTGCGGAGCAAAATCGGGCAGAGATTTCGATAAAGCAAAGGAGACCGGACTTACACCAATAAAAACCAATAATGGAATTGCCTTTAAGGAGTCGAGATTGATTGTTGAATGCGAAAAACTATACGCCGATTTTCTTAAAGCAGAGAATTTCTTTGACAAGGGAATAATTCAAAAGAACTATCCAAAGTCCGATTTTCACAGAATGTATATTGGAGAGATAAAGAGTGTTTATAGAAAAGGTTAGTCCTTTGCCTTCTCGTCCTCATCGTCCCAGTCGAAACCCTCGAATCCATCCTCGAAAAGTTCGTCCAATGAGCGGCGGTCTTTTTTAGTGGGCCGACCAGTACCGCGTTCGCGGTAGATGTTAAAAGCCATAAATGCAGGGTCGAGCTTCTGTAACTCATCCGCTGGTGTTAAATTCTCAAGGTAATCCATAACAAGTTTTGCCCCTACCCTACTTTTGGGAAAACCCTTTACCTTAAAGGTATAATTAACAGGAGGTTTACGCACCACAACGGTATCGCCAACCTGAACCTCACGAGCAGGCTTAACCATATTTCCGTTGATTGTTACCCTACCCTTTCTACAAAACTCAATGGCAATGCTGCGGGTTTTAAAAATCCGCACGCTCCAAAGCCACTTATCAATCCTTGTAGAAGTCTCGGCCATTCTACTTACTATTAAAAAAGTTCATTGTACGTTCAACGCCAATTGTACCAAAACTGACTATAGCCTCGCCAGCCTTCACAATTCTTTCAGGAAGAATTTTCTCCTCCTCTTCGGTCCATTCACCTAGCACATAGTCCACCTGGCGACCTTTAGAGAAATCGCTTCCAATCCCAAACCTCAATCGAGCGTAGGCATTGGTTCCAAGTACCTCATTGATACTCTTCAGTCCATTATGACCGCCATCGCTACCATTCTGGCGAATACGAATTGCACCTATGGGCAAGGCTAAATCATCAACAATAACAAAAACATTCTCAAGTGGTATATTTTCCTTTTGCATCCAATAATTAACTGCCTTTCCGCTAAGGTTCATATATGTTGATGGTTTTAGCAAAACGTAGATGCGCCCTTTATGCTTAAGTTCCACAACAGAACCATAACGGGAATCTACAAAAGAAATATTGGACGCCTTTGCAAGTGCGTCCAATACCTTAAATCCTATGTTATGACGGGTATTGGAATACTCAGCACCAATATTTCCCAATCCTACAATTAGATATTTCAAACTTTAAATAAATTATTTCTTAGTCTCAACAGCGGCATCCTTAGCTGCGCGAGTTGTTTTTACAGTTGCGATCACAACACTCTTTGGCTCAGCAATAGTAAATTTCTTGAATTCTAAATCACCAACCATGATACTCTTGCCTAAACCTAAGTTAGTAATATCAATATTGATGCTTTCAGGAAGATCTTTTGCCAATCCGTTAACACGTAACTTGCGAACAACTTGAGCAAGTTTTCCACCTTGCTTAGCACCTTCAGCTTGTCCTTCAAGAACCACAGGAAGTGCAATAGTTATTTTCTTTTTATCAGATACTTGAAGAAAATCAATATGAAGTACCTTGTCGGAAACTGGATGAAACTGAGTTTCCTTAATAATTGTGCTGTAAACCTTACCTTCAACAGAAAGGTTAACAATGTAAACATGAGGAGTGTAAATCGCCTTCATTAACTCTTTCTCATCAACAGAAATCATTAGGTTTTGATCGCCACCATAAATGTTTGCAGGAATCAAAGCCGATTTACGCATGTTTTTTGCAAAAGTTTTTCCAGTTTCTGTACGAACTGCAGCACTTAATTCAATTGTTTTCATTGTTTTGTTATTTTATGTTATTACACCGGTATTACTCAGGGCTACCCCTCATTTTTCTGTAGCCCCCCATCGTACCATTTTGAGGGAAATTTTGGGTTGCAAAGATAGCAAAGTGATTTTAAGAAACAAAAACGATTATATAATAAATTTATCGCTGATTGACTGATAATTATAAACTTTATTGATAACATCAGCAAACAAGTCGGCAACGGACAACACCTTAATTTTAGAGGTATCCTTATCGGTTCTTAAAGGAATTGTATCAGTTACGACCAATTCGGTAATTTTTGAATCGCGAATTCTTTCGTAAGCTGAACCAGATAGCACACCATGTGTAGCAAAAGCACGTACTGAGGCAGCGCCCTTTTCCATCATTAAATCGGCAGCCATTGTAAGAGTACCAGCGGTATCGACCATATCATCAAGGATAACAATATGTTTGCCCTCAACCTCTCCAATAACCGTCATCTCGCCTACTTGATTTGCTTTTTCGCGACTTTTATGACAAACCACCAACGATGAGTTCAAAAAACGAGAATATGCGTTTGCACGTTTTGCACCGCCCATATCGGGAGCAGCAATGGCAATAGGATCTAAATTAAGACTTTTGATATAAGGGACAAAAATTGATGATGCGTACAAATGGTCAACAGGAACATCGAAAAATCCCTGAATTTGGTCGGCGTGCAAATCCATAGTCATTACTCTATCTACACCAGCAGCACGCAACATATTGGCAACCATTTTTGCACCAATAGCCACGCGTGGCTTATCTTTCCTATCCTGACGTGCCCATCCAAAGTATGGCATCACAGCCACAACTTTGTATGCCGATGCTCTATGTGCAGCATCAACCATCAAAAGAAGCTCAAAAAGATTGTCAACAGGAGGAAATGTTGACTGTATAATAAAAACGGTGCAACCACGCACCGATTCATCATAGGATGGTTGAAATTCACCATCGCTGAATACTGTAATATTCGATTTTCCTAGTGGAACTCCGAAACTCTGAGCAATTTTCTCGGAAAGATAGCGAGAACTCCGACCAGTAAAGAACTTTATTTGGTGTTTGCTGTGCATTTTGGGATATTTTTCCTGTTAATGCCCGCAAATTTACAAAAATTACCAAATCTTCTCAGCACTTTCCAACTGGTTTATTTTAGTATTTTTATTAATTTCGTCAATATACCTTAAAATCTCCTCGCGACCTGTTCTTGTAACAGCCGAACTCGTAAACATTTGAGGTAACTCCTCCCAGGTTTTTAACATCTCGGCTGCGAACGCATCCATATTAGACTGTAGCGTTCCACTTGAAACCTTGTCGGTTTTTGTAAACACCAATGCGAATGGAATTTGATGCGCTCCTAACCAATTCACAAAATCAACATCAATTGGCTGGGGTTCAAGACGAGAATCAATAAGCACAAATAAAAGGTAAAGGTTCTCGCGCTTAAGTATAAAATTGGTAATAATATCGGAAAATGTTTTGCGGTCGCTTTTTGAAACTTTGGCATAACCATAACCAGGCAAATCCACTAAGTTCCACTCCTCGTTAATAAGAAAGTGGTTAATTAATTGGGTTTTCCCTGGTGTTTGAGAAACCTTTGCTAAAGCTTTAGTACAAGTAAGCATATTGATAAGCGAAGACTTACCCACATTTGAGCGACCAATAAAGGCATACTCAGGCTTGTTGGAAATTGGAGCTTTCTCAACACGCGGATAACTAGCCACGAATTTCGCAGTACGAATTACCATAGCTTAAGGTTTAAATTAATAAAATATTTGTCCCAGAATTCGACTTCAAATATACACCCGAAAAATAAAAAAAAGCAAACCGTTAGTCAATAAGTTCCTTTTTACCAACAATATGGGCAGAAAGCAACTTATCGACCAGAGTTTACGTTTCAGCAAAGGAATGGTTACACTTTTTTCTGAGCGTGGTTTATTGCAGCGTTAAATACACGAAGGAAATTCTCACCCCAAATCTTTTTGATATCACTATCGGAGTAACCGCGTTTCATCAATTCAATGGTGATGTTATACATTTGCGATGCATCCTTACACCCTTCAACACCTCCGCCACCATCAAAATCGGTTCCTATACCAACATAATCGACACCCATAATCTTAACCATATGATCGATATGATCCACAACATCGGAAACAGTGGCACGATTTACAGAGTACTTTTCCTCCAACTCGTACCATTCGGCGGTTGCCTGCTTGTCCTGTTCTGGAGTTAAATCGCGGAAGTTATTATACTTTTTGCGCAAAGCCCTGTAAGCGCTATCGCGCTCCGGACTCTCTGGAGTTTTCTTAACGTAATCGCTCAAAATACACATCTGAACAACCCCACCATTCTTTGCAATTGCCCTTAACATATCATCATCTAAATTTCGAGGATTGTCGCAAACAGCCCTAGCACAGCTATGCGATGCAAAAACAGGAACTTTGGATAAGGCAAGTACATCGTAAAACGATTTATCGGAAATATGCGAAACGTCAATCATCATCCCCATTTTATTCATTTCAGCCACCACTTGTTTGCCAAACTCACTCAGTCCATTATGCTGTGGGCCATTGGGATCGGTAGATGAATCGCAAATTTGATTGTTTCGGGTATGACAAAGCGTAACATAACGGGCACCTAGATCATAAAAAACTTTAAGCTGATTGATATCCTCACCTATTGGATAACCATTCTCGAGTCCGATGTAAATTGCTCGTTTGCCTTCTTTTTTCAAACTGTAAACATCATTCGGCATAGTGGCAATTGCAGCCCTTTTAGGGTACTGAACAATAACCTTGTTTATGGCATCAAAAATTTCATGAGCCTTTTTGTTTACCTCGGCATATTTTTCGGGAGTGCACTCACGCTGACCAAGGAATACTGCAAAAAATGCAGCATCGAGTTTGCCCTCCTCCATCTTTTTCAAATCTACTCTACTTCCACGTGCGGTATTACTCTCTCCACTAAAATCGAAACCAGTACGAAGAAAGTTTAACGGTGTATCGGTATGTGTATCAATAGTAACCATTTCGGCGTGCAACTTTAAGGCACGGTTCAAAAGAGTCTCATCGGTATTCTTAGAATTACCACAGGCAATAACTAGCAATGAAATTGCTATAAAAGGGAAAAATCTATTCATAATATCTTACTATTTCAGGTTCAAAAATAAGATGCAACTAATGAAGAAAAGTTTAATGTAAAAAAGGCCAGATTAACTCTGGCCTAATTATGCTATCCCTCTTGGTCCTCAAACGTATAATCGGTTATATTAAACCGTTCGAGGATTGATTTATCATTAATTTCCTTTGATAATGACGTTATGGTTTCGTAAGGTACTTGGAATAAATCGAGAATAAGTAAACCATCCAAAGCATTATTGAATTTGGGGTCGACATTGAAGCCAATAATTTTCCCGTTCAATTTCACATACTTCTTCAGCAGCACAGGCATACGGTAATCGTAAGGCTCAACTTCCTGAATAAACTTATCTAGTTTTGCCAAATCGTCGGAGTTATCGAAAATGATATTGAACTCTTCCTCCTTTAAAGGTATCCTGAAACGATTCCTTGAACTGATATATCGGGCGAAATCGTGATCGTAGTAGTTGGATTTCATAAAACTGATTATCACACCCTTCGAGTAATCGGAGAAACGGTTCGAAATACTCACTGGTCCAATCAAATACCTGTACTCTGGGTTTTTAATCAAAAAATATAGAATTCCTTTCCAAAGCAAGAATAGCGGAAGAGGCTTTCGCTGGTAATCCGGAACTATAAACGAACGGCCTAACTCAATACATTGCTCTAGAACTGGTGCAAAATTCTTATCAATCTTGAAAAGGGTTTGAATGTAGAATCCTTCTATTCCATACCTATCAATTATCTCTTTCCCTTTTCCAGCTCGGTATGCACCAACAATTCGTTTCTCGTCCTCGTCCCAAATAAAGAGTTGCCAATAGTAAAGGTCAAACTCATCCAAATCTATTTTACGATTGGTTCCCTCGCCTACATCACGGAAAGTGATCTCGCGCAATCGACCAATCTCGGTCATTAGGTTTGGCATTTCGGAAGATGGAGAACAGATAACAGCATAATTCTTGCTCTTAAACAGCAAGTATTTCTCCATTAAAACACTCACTTCCTCCTCCACTAAGTTTGGCGCCACTGGAGGAATAACCTGCTCGGGCTCTGGCTCCGATTTGAGCTTATAGTTGAAAAACTTATCCACTTCAATGGATGAACCAAGAGCATATGTTTTAAGCCTAAGGAAACGGCCGTATCGCTCAATATCGCAGTACGATTTTTGTTCCTCTACACTAATAGGATAACCAATCCGAACACGAATTGTTTGATTACGTTTATTAAGTAATTCGGAAGGAATTTTAACAGTACGAAGCAAAGGATGAATCAATCCTAAAAGATGGAATAATCTACTATTCTCTCCCTGAAAATATATTGGAACAACTGGCACTTCGGCTTTTTTTATGAACTTAATCATAGATGGCTGCCAATGCTTATCAACCACACCGGATTCGTCGACATTATCGTAATAGGTAGAAACCTCTCCGGCAGGGAATAAGCCTAACGCTCCGCCATCCTTCAAATGATTAAATGCTTGTTTAAGCCCCGTAACATTGGAACTGCGCATTGCACCACCCTCAAATGGATCAACAGCCAGCACATAATCACTAACAGGAGGGATTCTTTTCAGGAGAAAATTCCCTAAAAGTTTAGTGTCTTCCCTTTTTTGCTCTAGCAAAATCTTTAGTAAAATCATACCATCGGCACCACCAAACGGGTGGTTCGACACGGTAATAAACGGACCAGATTTAGGTAGCCTTTTCAACTCCTCTGGATTAACATCGAACTTAAGTTCAATTGAGTCAAGCGCAGCGGTTAAAAAATCTAACCCTTTTTTATCTGAAATCTTTGAATACTTCTCATTGATTTTATTGAACCGAAGCACCCACATTAGCAAATGGGCAAAACCATCGCCTATAATTGGCCCCAGATTTACTGCCTTCTTAATCTCCTTTGCATCGACAATTTTATCCTTTGTCATCATCCAAAAAATTTAATTTAATCTCCATCCGAGGGTACACAAAAGAACCTATACACAAGAATTTCAATTCGTTAAAACAAATAGATATTCCACCAATGCTAGCAAAGATATAAAAAATGCTTTACAGCATTACCTGTCCGATCCAACATTTATAACAAAATATCGACATGATTTATTGAAATGGAAACTCAAAACTTAATGAGTAGAATTCAATTTATTTTCGATTCCATTTTTAACAAAACAAATGTAAATTTGTAATTATTGCAATGTGAAAAAACGTCTAACAAAAAAATAAAACAATGAAAAAAGTAATCGCCCTACTTCTGATTATTAGCGCAACTTATAGCGCTTTTGCACAAAGAAATCTGGTTAGACCAGAAGATGTAAAGACATTCCTCGGAACCAAAACCTATGTGGTTTTGGAGGACAATCCCATGTCGGGTTATAACGTTGAAATCCGAGATGCCGTGGAAAGATCGTGGAAAATAACCCCCTTTGAATTTATCACTGCAAAAGAGTTCGAAAATGTTCGTAACGACATAAACCGGTCGTTCTTGGTTTTAATACAAATGAAGTTTGACGGCGACAAGTCAACACCTATATACAACTTCCTTAGTGTTTCGCTTGGCGCTGCTGTTAAGAAAATTACGGATATGCCCGATATTTGTTCCATGCCGTTAAGCTATCAAGGCCTTCCTGAAGAATCATATTCTTTTAAACTAGAAGGGATTATTCGTTTTATGCAAAACTACATTAATGCCATTAATAACGATCCAAAACTAATCAAGAAGGATGCTTTTAACTTCTATAACAAAAACTCCAAAGACATCAAAACCAAAGAGCTATGGGTTACCGAGAGCGGTCTAGAGAAAAACACCCGTGCGCTTACCGATATCCGGAAGAATTACAAGCATAACATTAAAGTTGTGAACCCTGAGGATATTCAAAAGGCAATAAAAGAAAAGAATCCCAATGTTCTTTATCTGCATAAAGTTGGCCCAGAAGGATCGAGAATGCAGTGGCGTGTTTGGAAAATGATTATTGGCGCAGGCGATGATAACATGTACTATTACGACCAACACAACATCTCCAAGTCCGAAGGCGATGGTTTCTTAGCCAAGGATTTTAAGAGCATCAACAAGTAATAGAAAATATTTTTCACAAAACCGCTGGTAAAGTTTTTATTAATCTTAGCCAGCGGTTATTTTTGCACCCTAAATTAAAAACGATAATTCACACATTAAATGGCCGACGAGAAGATTATTTTTTCCATGGTGGGCGTTAGCAAAACATTTCCACCTCAAAAAAGAGTGTTGAACAATATCTACCTTTCGTTTTTCTATGGCGCAAAAATTGGCATCATAGGTTTAAATGGATCTGGTAAATCGACATTATTAAAGATTATTGCCGGAGTTGAAAAGGCCTTCGATGGAGAAGTTGTTTTTTCGCCCGGGTACACCGTAGGTTACCTTGAACAGGAACCACACCTCGACGAAACAAAAACTGTTAAGGAGATTGTTCAGGAAGGGGTTAAAGATGTAGTTGATCTACTCAAAGAATACGAGGATCTAAATGCAAAGTTCGCAGAACCTATGACCGACGATGAAATGAACAAACTTATTGTACGTCAAGGAGAACTTATGGAAAAAATTGAGCATCTAGATGCCTGGAATTTGGACTCAAAGCTTGAGCGTGCAATGGATGCGCTCCGATGCCCCGACTCCGAAACCTCTGTTAAAGTTCTATCGGGAGGCGAGCGACGTAGAGTTGCGCTTTGCCGATTACTTTTGCAAGAACCTGACGTTCTACTACTCGATGAGCCAACAAACCACCTCGATGCCGAGTCGGTTCAATGGCTAGAGATGCACTTACAGCAATACAAAGGAACTGTAATTGCAATTACCCACGACCGTTACTTCCTCGACAATGTGGCTGGATGGATTCTTGAGCTCGACCGTGGAGAAGGTATTCCTTGGAAAGGAAATTACTCATCGTGGCTCGACCAAAAATCCAGCCGACTTGCACAGGAAGAAAAGCAAGAGAGCAAACGCAGAAAAACTTTGGAACGCGAGTTAGAATGGGTACGTATGTCACCCAAGGCTCGTCAAGCAAAATCGAAAGCCCGTCTTTCGGCCTACGACAAATTGCTTAACGAGGATGTAAAGCAGAAGGAAGAGAAACTCGAAATATTTATCCCTAATGGACCTCGACTAGGAAATTTGGTTATCGAGGCCAATAATGTTTCAAAGGCATTTGGCGATAAACTGCTATTCGACAACTTAAACTTCAACTTACCTCCAAATGGAATTGTTGGAGTTATTGGACCCAATGGAGCTGGTAAAACAACTCTGTTCCGGTTAATCATGGGTCTCGAAAAAGCCGATAAAGGAGACTTTAAAGTTGGTGAAACCGTTAAGCTGGCCTATGTAGACCAACAACACAAAGCAATTGATCCTGAGAAAACTGTTTTCGAGGTTATTTCGGGTGGACTTGACAACATAATGCTAGGCAATAAACAAATTAACGCCCGCGCATATGTTGCTCGTTTCAACTTCTCGGGTGCCGATCAGGAAAAGAAATGCCGAATGCTTTCCGGTGGTGAGCGCAACAGGCTTCACCTTGCCCTTGCATTAAAGGAAGAAGGCAACGTAATTTTGCTCGACGAGCCCACCAACGATATGGACGTTAACACACTCCGCGCTTTGGAGGAAGGCTTGGACGATTTTGCTGGTTGCGCAGTTGTAATATCGCACGACCGCTGGTTCCTCGACAGGATTTGTACCCACATTCTTGCGTTTGAGGGCGATTCTCAAATTTACTTCTTTGAAGGAGGATTCACCGATTACGAAGAAAATAGAAAAAAACGCCTTGGCGACGATGTTCCTCACAGAATAAAGTACCGGAAACTAATGGAATAAACTAAAGAGAACAGGAATCGTTTTTTTTGATTCCTGTTTTTTATTTATACATTTAGGATAAATTTCAGATTGAGAAACAGCAAAAATCATAAAAAAACAGTCACTACTAATAAAATCAACATGGAAACAATCGAAAAAATCAACTACAGCTGCGAGGAGGAAAAAACATTTTCCATGCTTTGCCACCTTACTGCGTTATCGGGCATTATTATCCCATTCGGTCATATAATAGGTCCTCTAATTGTTTGGTTAATGAAAAAAGACCAGTACCCCGAGGTTGACCGTCAAGGTAAAGAGGCATTAAACTTCCAAATTTCAGCAACCATTTATTTGATTATGGCTGGAATACTTGTGCTTATTCTTATTGGATTTTTGTTACTTGCTGTAATTGGAGTATTTGCGCTGGTATGTACAATTATTGCTGCAGTAAAATCATCGAACAGCGAACGATTTAAATACCCATTAACAATAAACATAATTAACTAGTATCCCACAGCATTCAAAAAAAACTATAGGGTTGTCTCAAAATTATGAGACAACCTTTTTTTCTGTCACAAAATAAAACGTGAGGACTATTTCGTTTAATTGATTTAATTTTTTCTAGTAATTTTACCTTGTATTTACTCACAGTTTAATCCATGAAAAAGACAGCACTATTCCTTCTTATATCCCTCATCAGTTTATTCTCTAGTGGACAGGAACACTACTTTAGATTTGTTGAAACCGACAAAAATGTAATAAATGGAACTATAACAAAAATTATATCGATAGATAATGTTAAGGCAGACACTGTATACGCATACGCCAACAATAAAGAACTAGAATCGTTTAAGAAGTTCGGCTATAAAATTGAATTTCTTCCAGCACCATCAATCTCCGATAGTAAAGTTATAAATATGGCAACGGATATTACCCAAATGTCCACTTGGGATAGATATCCAACCTACGAGGTTTATAGGGCGATGATGAAAAAATTCGAGCAGGATTTTCCATCCTTATGCAAATTAGACTCAATTGGAACTACAGTTGAAGGTAGAAAACTATACGTGTTGAAAATATCGGACAATGTAACTACAAACGAACTCGAACCAGAAGTATTCTATACCAGCACTATGCATGGCGACGAGGTTACTGGATTTGTTTTAATGCTTCGACTAATTGACTACTTTCTTAACAATTACTCAACCGACTCACGAATAAAATCGATGGTTGATAACATGGCAATTTACATTAACCCAAACGCAAATCCAGATGGAACCTACAATACGAGCAACAGCACAGTTAGTGGATCGACACGCTATAACGCAAACAATATTGATATAAACAGGAATTTTCCTGATCCAAGAGCCGGTGATCATCCTGATGGATACTCATGGCAACCCGAAACCCAAGCAATGATGAACTATGCTAAACAGCGTCATTTTATTCTTGCCGCAAACTTTCATGGGGGCATTGAGTTGGTAAACCATCCTTGGGACACATGGACATCAACTCAAAACCCACATCCAGACAACAGTTGGTTCAACACCATAAGCAGAGCGTATGCCGATACAGTTCACAAGTACAGTCCTTCGGATTATTTTACTGGCGAAAACAATGGAGTTACACATGGCGGCGACTGGTATGTAGTAACCGGGGGTAGGCAGGACTATATGAATTACTGGCACCAATGCAGGGAGGTTACTATAGAGATTTCGGACATTAAAATATTAAGCACTGATTTACTTCCATCATACTGGAACTATAATTACAGATCGTTTCTAAATTACCTCGACCTTGCGTTTAAGGGATTTAATGGAACTGTAAAAAACTCTTTGGGTGAGCCCCTTAACGCTAAAATAACAGTTTTGAGCCACGACAAGGATAGTTCACATGTAAAAACTAATCCAAATTTCGGAAACTACTACAGACCTATTGGGCCAGGCACTTACAATGTGCAATATTCAGCATTTGGCTATAAAGATCAAACACATACCATTAACGTAGCTAGTTATACATCGAACATAATTAAAGATGTTATTTTAGAGAATGCTTCATTAGTAAACTTAACAGGAATTGTAACCGAAGCACAATCGGGGAATCCTATTGATGGAGCAAAGATCGAAATTATCAACACCAACTACTCCCCTGTTTTCACAAACTCATCCGGATCGTACTCTTTAAATTCTGTTTACGAAAAACAATACCAAATCAAGGTATCGAAAACTGGCTATAAACAGCAAACAAAAAACATTGATTTGACCACCACTAACAATGTTTTGGATTTTGCTCTCGAAATAAACGAAGGAGAAAGCTTTGAGATTGAAATCCCTGCAGGAATAACCTTTAGCACAGGCGACTGGACTCGGGTAAACAACACTGCATCGGATGGAGTTTACAGCCTCAAATCGGCCTCAATTGGGAATAACCAACAAACAGCGGTAAACTTATCGCTCAACATAGTAGAAACTGGCGAGATATCGTTTGCCCGAAGAGTCTCATCCGAAAGCGGTTACGACTTCCTAAAGTTTTATATTGATGGCGTTGAAAAAGGAAGTTGGAGCGGCGAAATTGCATGGGGAGATGTTAGCTATACTATAACAACAGGCTACCATACTTTTCAATGGAAATATAATAAAGACGGAGCTTACATTGAAGGAAGCGATTGTGCTTGGATAGACAACATATCAATCCCCACTAATTCACAAACAGTTGAATTCATTGTTTCTGTGAATAGCACTCTACAACAAGGACTTGAAATCAAATTTAACAATCAAACAACCACAACAAACACCGAAGGAAAATCGGAATTTACGGGAGTACTGAGGACCAAAAACAAGCCATATAGCATCTGGATTCAAAACACAAAACTAACCGAAGGTACAGTTGATATATACTGGAGTAACATTTCGAAACCTGTAAACTTTAGCAATTACTCCAATGTGAACATCGAAGTTAAAAGCAAGGGAGTGCCAGTTAATGGAGCAACAGTTATTCTAAATCAAGCGCAACAGCCAACAAATACAAGCGGAATTGCTAGTTTCTCAAACGTTCCATTTGGGCTTAATACTCAGTATAGCATAAGCATGAGTGGTTACGAAAGCGCATCGGGGCAAGTACAGGTCTTTAAAGATTCGACCTACTCAATGAGCATTAATTTAACAAGTACCGAAGAAATATCGCAAGCATTAAAATCATTTACAATAAACCCCAACCCAATTAGCGATAAGGCAACCATTTCACTATTTGTCGAAACACCTTCGATGGTTGAGATATCGGTTTATGATATTACCGGACGATTTGTGAAAAATATTTTCAATGGAAACCTAAGCAATGGTGAGCATAAATGGTATTGGACTGTTTCCAAGGGCGAATCAACCCCGAATCAAAACCTTTATTTCGTTAAACTCAAGTATAATGGATATGTTGTTACCAAAAAAATTGTTTTAATAAACTAAAAACAATTAGTTTTGGGCAATTATTTTTCATTTTTCTAAACAGATAATTCTTCACAAAATGGCATACCGCATTTTTCTAGTTTTAAGCATTTTAGCATTATTCCTGAACAACTCATTTGGACAACAAAACAGGGCTATACCCTCCGAAAAACCAAAACTTATTGTAAAAATTGTAGTTAGTCAAATGCGATTCGACTACATAAATAGGTATTGGGACAAATTCTCCGAAGGAGGTTTTAAAATGCTTACTAACGAAGGAGCAAATTGTAAAAATGCCCGCTATAACTATTTACTGACTCAACCTTACCCAGGAATTGCAACAATATCGACAGGAACAAACCCTGCTGTGCATGGAATAATATCGGATAAATGGTACTCCCGAATCAATGGGCAGGAAATACACGCCGTGAACGACGACAAAACCTCAACTGTTGGAGGAAGTTTCTTTAGCGGTAAAGCATCTGCTAAAAACCTTGTAACAAGCACTTTCGGCGACGAACTTTTACTTAACAATCCCAACTCAAAAGTTATTGGGATAGCTATTGATGCAGGTTCAGCAATTCTGTTAACAGGTCATAATGCTACTGGAATATACTGGTTCGATCAGGAAAAAGGCAACTTTGTTTCGAGCAATTATTTCACCGACAATCTACCGGCATGGGCAGACACCTTTAATAATAAAGGATTTGCAAAACTTTATCTGGAGAGAGAATGGAAAGCCCTAAATCCAATACAAAGTTACGAAGAAGCCGACACCGCTAAGGTAAAATCCGTTGAAACAAAAAAAAGGCTTTCGGATAAGTTGAAATCGTTGATGGGTGGAATAATTGGAAAACCACAACCTACAAATAGCTTTAGCAAACTAACCGAATCGCCATACGGAAACCTTATTACAAAAGACATGGCCATTGCTGCCATTGTTGGCGAAGAGCTTGGCAAAGATGCTAACACGGATCTACTTTGTTTGACTTTTAGTGCAAATAGAAATATCGGCCAAAAATACGGCCCTCATTCCATTGAGATGGAAGATACATATTTGCGTTTAGACAAAGAATTAGCCCACTTCATGGAGTTTTTATCACTGAATATTGGCAAGGAGAATGTACTTGTAATTCTCACCTCCGATCAAGGGATTGCATCATCTCCCGAATACTTAGAAAAATCTAAAATTCCCGGGGGATACTTCGATCCTAAAAAAGCCATGATATTACTTGGAAGCTATTTGAATGCCATATACGGACAAGGAGCATGGGTTACCGCCTACCACGAAAAACAAATCTACCTAAACAGAAAATTAATTGAGGATTCGAATCTCAAACTGGCCGATTTTCAGCAAAAAGTAGCAGACTTTATGCTAGAGTTCTCAGGAGTTGCAAATAGTTCCACAGCTCACACGCTGCAAACAGCCAATTTCTCAAATGGAATTCTGATTAAGTTTCAGAACAGTTTTAACCAGCGCCGATCAGGCGATGTTATAATAAACCTTGAGCCTGGCTGGGTTGAGCGTAACGGAACTATTTCGTCGGGTAATTCGGCATACGACTACGACACTCACGTACCTTTAATTTGGTATGGATGGAAAATTAAGCGTAAGTCAATTCTTTCGCCAATAAACATAAATGACATCACGCCAACCCTTTCAACACTTTTAGGAATTACTTGGCCAAATGGAAGTATGGGTACACCTATTAAAGAGATAATTGAGTAGAAATCTAGATTTGCTTCAGCAATTCGGGGTTATTCTCTATTCCATTGCCTAACACAACAACATTTGCCCCAGCGGCAAAAACAGCGTTAATTTGATCAACAGTTTTTAAACCGCCTCCAACAATCAACGGAATTGATATTTCTTTTTTTACAAGTCTAATTAGTTCTATGGGAACATGATTTTTTGCACCACTTCCTGCTTCAAGATATATCATCTTTAAGCCGAGTTGTTCGCCAGCCAAAGCTGTTGCAGCAGCAATCTCAATTTTATTCGAAGGAATCGGTAAAGTGTTACTCATATATTGAACGGAACTAGATCCACCACTTTCAATAAGTAAATAACCGGTTGGTATAATCTCAATACCACTTTGCTTTAGCCTATAAGCCACCTGAACATGATTTCCAATTAAAAACTCAGGATTTCGTCCGGAAATCAAGGAAAGCAACAGAATGGCATCGGCATTTGAAGAAAACTGAAGAGCACTCCCCGGGAAAAGTATTACGGGTAAATCTGTGTGCAGTTTTATTGATCTGATAAACTCATCTATATCAGTATTAACTAAACTTCCACCAACAAGAATAAACGAAACCGATGACTTATTTGCCAAATCCAAAACATATTCCAAATTCACAATGTTCTGCTTGTCCGGATCGAGAAGCAATGCAATATGCCTAGTATTTTTCGACGAAACAATATTTTTATAGATATCCAACATCATTAAAAATTAAAGATTAATCCAAGCGAGGCAGTAATCGTCAATATACTCAAAAAAAGCCTTCATGTACCTCCACTCTCCTTGGTGTTTAACCTTTACAGTACACCAACCCCTATGAAGCATTTCAGACTCAACTAAAACTTCCATCTCAGTGCTAAAACACTTAGACACACCCCAAGGCAACTTATAAATTGCCTCCTTAACACACCAAATCAACGACATTTCGTTTTGTCCGTACGAAGTAACATGGCAAATTTCGCGCTGCGACATATACTTCGGAGCTACACGCTTATAATTCCTATTAACATTCTCAATATCCACCCCAATTGGCTGAATTGAGTTTGAAGCAAGAACCACTTTATTCCCAGCATGACTAATAGAAATATGAGAGTTGCTCGTTGTCAGATATGGACTCCCGTTGGCATTGTAAAAGTATCGCTCGCCATAGCCAAGTTGCTTGAGCAGGTTCAAAACAGCTAAACGCTCCAACCTACGACTAGGATTAACAGGTAATTCAACCGTTGGTTCCAACTCTGAAAGTAGCACCGATTCAGGCTCATCAATCTGCCAAATCGAGATATGATTATTATCTGTGTGTATTTCTTTGAAAATGGGCATTTCGTTACTTTTTCTTCCACTCTAACGATTCAATTAACTCAATAACATCCTTCTCAAAAAAGTTTACAGCTGGGGCTAACGAGTCGGCGTTTGGCTGACACCTAAAATACAACGCACCTCTTATATAGTGCCTTACCGAATCGGTAAGAAAAAACTGCAAAGAACTTGCGGAATTGCCCTTGATGTCGTAAAGAATTCCATAAACCTTTTTTTCGGGGCTCGAAAACACTCGTTCATCAATAGCATCAGCCTTAACAGTATGCTTATACGCTAATGTTCGCGCATCTTCAGTCATAATCGACAAATTCCCAGAAACATCCTTATAGCTTAAATGTATTCGGGCATTGTAATTAGGAAAATCGATATTTAGCCAATCACCCTCTTGTCCCATTTTCTTCTCGACATTCACTTTTCCATACACTGGATAATTAAATGTAAAAGGGTAGATTGAATCGAAACGTTTGTATTGCTTTTCCGGAAAATCTATTCTAAAATATCCTCTAGGCTTAGGCACCGATGGTGAATTACAACCTAAGGCAAGTATTCCAATAGTAACAATTATAATAAATGAACATTTATTTTTTCGAACCATCATCATTAGTTGGGATTATTTGAACCTTTATGCGTTTAATACGCTTATTGTCGACAGCGTCAATAGTGAAGTTGAAGTTTTTATGACGCACCAATTCGTTCTTAGTAGGAATCTGACCCGTGATCTCAAGAATTAAACCAGCTAGCGTTTCGGCATCTCCTCTAATATCATCAAAAATGTCATCATCGCAACTTACAACCTTACAAAAATCGTTGAGTTGAACTTTGCCCTCGAACAGATAGTTTAGGTTGTCAATTTTTGAATACAGCTGAACATCGTCGTCGGATTCGTCGGATATTTCTCCGACAATTTCCTCCAGAATATCTTCCAGAGTGATAATACCATTCTTACCACCATACTCATCAACAACGATTGCCATATGTATTCTCTTTTGCTGAAATTCAGCCAGCAAATCGTTAATTTTCTTGCTTTCAGGAACAAAATATGGCGAACGGATAAGGTTTTGCCAACGAAACGAATTGTCCTTTTCAATAAAAGGGATCAAATCTTTTACATAAAGAATTCCTTTAACGCCATCGAAAGAATTCTGAAAAACTGGGATTCTACTATAACCAGACTCAACCACAATTTTCTTAAGGTCACTAAATGAGGTATCGTCCTCAACGGCAACAACATCAATTCGCGGCTTCATTATTTCGCTTACCATGATATTCCCAAAATTGACAATACCATGAAGAATCTTCTTTTCTTCGGTAATTCCATCGGTTGTAATATCAAGCGCATCGCTAAGCTCATCCATCGAGATATTTTTTCGTGGGGCAAATCGCTTTCCAATCCTCGATGTCGATGAAATAAGAATTGAGTTTAAAGGTTTTAGTAGCCTTATTAAGGTATGAATGGGAAACGCAACCAGCCTTGCAAAACTTAACGGTTTATTTGTTGCAAGAACTTTAGGCATAATCTCTCCAAACAGGAGTAATATGAATGTTATGATTACAATCTGAAAAACAAAACCTGCGAGGGGAGCATTAGTAAAGTCGATTATTGAATTTGTAATAAACGAGGCCAAAAGCACAATAGCAATATTTACTAGGTTGTTCCCAATTAAAACGGAAGCCAATAGTTTTTCGGAGTCCTCAATATTCTTAAGGGCATACTTGTCGGCTTTATGTGAGTTCCGTTCAATTTTGTCAATTTCAGATGGAGATAAAGAAAAGTAGGCGGCCTCAGTTCCACTCAACAATCCAGAAATCAAAAGTAAAATTATAAGAATTAGAATACTCATAACAACACCCAAGGTTACCGGGTAATATCCAATTCCATTCAAATAGTTGAGAAACTGATCAATAATAGGTTCCAAATCAAATTCAATTAGTAAACAATCGAGGTTTCAAAGAATTGTAAAAATAACAAAAAAAGTGCATTCTTATCAACATATCGCTTTTAAACAACAAAGCCGGCGCGCATCGATATGCCTCCGGCTTTGTTATTTCTAGTTACGAACAATTAGAAAGGCAGATCGTCGCCTGGCTCAGGAATGCTATTCTCTGCATCGGCAAGGCTCGATTTAGGGCTTGATGCTTGTTCAACATAGGATCCAGATTCTTGTTGCCCCTGATTTGGTCCTAAAAATCGGAAGTTTTCGCAAACAATTTCGGTTGTATAACGCTTGTTTCCATCTTTGTCGTCGTACGATGAAGATCGAATACGACCTTCAACAAAAAGAAGTTTGCCTGACTTTACATACTTCTCTGCTACATCAGCCAAACCTCTCCAAACAACAATATTATGCCATTCGGTTTGAGTTACCTTTTTACCGGATTTGTCGGTATAGGTTTCATTGGTAGCTAATGGGAAACGAGCAACAGTTGTTCCTCCTTCAAGGTGACGTACTTCGGGGTCTTTACCTACATTCCCTACAAGAATAACTTTGTTTACTGACATAAATTATAAGTTTAAAGATTTGATAACTAAGTTAATAAATTTTGCTGAATGTTAATTCAATTTGGTTGATTTTTTTCGAATTGGATAATTATGTTAATGAGCGATTAAGTTACTCAACATAGTTTCGTGGGGTTGATTATTTTTTCCGAAAATACTTTTCTGTCGGTTCGGCAGCCAAATATAAATCAATTAATCGAGGGACTGATAGTTCGTGCAAATTACTTATCGACACTTTTCTATAATCCGATTTAATCTTATAGGTAACCTTATCTACCTCAATAATTGCAAATCGGGCATACAGTGTTAAATGGCTTAGTTGATGTTTTATTGGTTCCGAGATACTCAGAATCTTCACATCACCTTTACCTAGAAACTCTTTCCAATCATTGAGTTGGATTAATTCCTCAGGTGAAACTTGAGTTTTAGTCTCAATGAGAGGAAATTCGTAAAGCGAATGCCAAATATCCTTTCCTTCCCTCCTATTAACATAGGTAAATCCTTTATGATTAATCATTAGATAGTTAAAAAACCTATCCTTCGGGACAATCCGCTTGCCCTTAACAGGAAAACTGTACACTATGTTATTCCTATATGCGTAACAAAATTCACGCATAGGGCATTCATCGCACTTGGCTAGGCGTGGAGTACAAACTAAGGCACCAAAATCGATAATAGCCTGATTGAATGTAGCCGGATTCAACTTATCAATCAGTTCCAGACCTAAGTTGAAGAACTCCTTTTTAGCCTGACTGGTATCAACAGGGGTAAAAATACCAAACACCCTCGACAGTATCCGGTAAACATTCCCATCAATTGCAGGTACTGCTTCGTTAAATGCAAACGAGGCAACCGCGGCCGCGGAGTAGGAACCCAAACCCTTAATTTTCAGAAGTTCTTTATATGTACTGGGTAACTCACCATTATAATTCTCCATAACCTGCTTTGCACCTGCATGCAAATTGCGGGCACGAGTATAGTAGCCCAAACCCTGCCATGCCTTCATAACATCATCGGCAGGAGCATTGGCTAAATCGTTAATTGTTGGAAACTGCTCGACAAAACGCAGATAGTAGGACATTCCTTGGTTCACCCTAGTTTGCTGAAGTATCACCTCCGATACCCATATATGATAGGGATTACTAGTCCTACGCCAAGGCAAGTCGCGACCGTTATTTTCATACCATTTTATAAGCAAATCTTTAAAATCCATAATATCAAATTAATCGCAAAAAAATAATCATCAAAATTAATGTTAACCGTTTCAATTATCCACATAATTCATTTATATTTGCAGTCCGAAAAATTAGAATATTGTATAACCAATTGATAATTAAAGATTTTTAAAAATGACCAAAGCTGATATCGTTAACGAGATTTCCAAAAACACTGGAATCGAGAAAGTAACAGTTCAAAAGACCGTTGAGGCCTTCATGGAAACTGTAAAAGACTCATTGGTAAAGGAGAAAAACGTTTACCTAAGAGGATTCGGTAGTTTTATCGTAAAGAAACGCGCAAAGAAAACTGCTCGTAACATTTCTAAAAACACTACCATTATTATCCCTGAGCACTTCATTCCATCGTTCAAACCAGCTAAGACCTTTGTGAATAAGGTTAAGAACCATGTTAAGAAGTAATTGTTCTATTTATAAACAAATTAATACTTAGGAATCATGCCAAGCGGAAAAAAGAGAAAAAGGCATAAAATGGCCACTCACAAACGTAAAAAACGTTTACGCAAGAATCGTCATAAAAAGAAAAAGTAGTATTCTTTTTCTTTTAACAGAATAGGCAACCTGTCAACCTAAAGTGCCGCATGAGTGCTTTAGGTTGCTGCGTTTGTATATACCTTACTTAAATATATAATAATGGTTAACACCGAGCTAGTAATTGATGTACGTGAAACTGAGATTGCTATAGCCCTTATTGAGAACAAACAGTTAGTTGAACTCAACAAGGAGAAAAGCAATGTGCAGTTTGCGGTTGGCGACATCTATCTCGGTAAGGTAAAAAAAATTATGCCCGGTCTGAATGCAGCCTTCGTAGATGTAGGGTACGAAAAGGATGCATTTCTCCACTACCTAGACCTTGGGCCACAGTTCCAAACACACCACAAATACCTTCAGGCGCATTACGCTCGAAAGTCAAAAACAATCCCTCTTTCAAAGGTTAAACTGGAAAAGGAGATTAATAAAGATGGCAAAATAAACCAAGTGCTCAGTTCGGGACAAGCAGCATTGGTTCAAATTGCCAAGGAGCCAATTTCCACAAAAGGACCACGCCTAACATCGGAAATATCCATTGCAGGTCGCAATTTGGTTCTAATTCCTTTTGCCGACAAGGTTTCTATTTCGCAAAAAATCAGCTCGCAGGAAGAGCGGAAAAGGCTGAAACGACTCCTTGAGAGCATTGTTCCCAAAAATTTTGGTGTAATTGTTCGCACCGCTGCCGAAGGGAAGAAGGTGGCTGTGCTGGACGCAGAGCTGCGAAGCTTAATTAAAAAGTGGGATATGACGGTTGAAAAGATGAAAACCGCCACTCTCCCATGCCAGTTGGCCAGTGAGTTGAAGCGCACTTCGGCCATACTTAGAGATATGTTGAATGGTTCGTTCAACAGTATCCACGTAAACGACGAGAACGTTTACAACGACATCCGCGAGTATATTGAAACTATTGCTCCGGAAAAGGAAAAAATTGTAAAACTCTACGACGGCAATGTTCCTATTTTTGACCAGTTCGGGATAGAAAAGCAGCTAAAATCGCTTTTCGGGAAAACTGTGTCTATTAAAAGCGGGGCATACCTAATTATAGAGCATACTGAAGCGCTTCACGTAATTGATGTTAACAGCGGAAACCGTTCAAAGTCAGGAAACGACCAGGAGACCAATGCGCTAGAGGTAAACCTAGCAGCTGTTGACGAAATTGCACGCCAACTCCGACTACGCGATATGGGTGGAATTATCGTAGTAGACTTCATTGATATGCACCAGAACGAGAACCGACAAATGGTGTTTGAAAAAATGAGGGAGTTAATGGCCAAGGATAGAGCAAAGCACAACATTTTGCCGTTGAGCAAATTCGGACTAATGCAAATTACCCGCCAGCGTGTGCGCCCCGAAATGCATATCGACACACTGGAGAAGTGTCCAACCTGCAAGGGTAGCGGCGAGGTTAGTCCTGTGGTAATTTTTGACGAGCAGATTGAGAATCAACTCTCGTTCCTTGCCACCGAACGCAATTACAAAAGCATTACCATTAAGCTGCACCCCTACATTGCAGCGTTTTTAAACAAGGGATTTATTTCTAAACGGATTAAGTGGATGCTTAAGTACAAAAGCCGTATAAGGATTGTCCCAATATCATCGTACCATTTTTTGGAGTACCATTTTTTCGACTCCGACGATATCGAGATAGAATTATAGCCAACCGTAACCCGCCTCTAGGAGGCGGGTTTTTTATTTGCATTTTCCCAAACATGACATATATCAAAATCTAGATATTTAATATTGACTATATTTGCAACTGTTAAACCTTTGTTTAAATCAATTTGTCTATTACAAAAAAACAAAAATAAATACAGCTATGAATAGAATAAAGCGTGCGTTATTATCCCTGTTGGTGCTTGCAGGCTTAACTGCAAATGCGCAAATGGATGACCCAATACAGTGGAGCGGTTCAGCAAAAAAAGTTGATGGTAACAAGTACGAAATCACTATTAACGCTAAAATTGACGAGGGTTGGCATTTATATGCCACTAAACTTCCTGAGGGTGGTCCACTTCCAACAAGTTTTATTTTTAATGAGCCTAAAGGCTACAAACTAATTGGCGAGGTTAAAGAACTTACTAAATCAACTACCGAACATGATGAGGTATTTAACCTTGACCTATCGTACTTTGCGAAAGAGGCAAAGTTCAGTCAAATTGTTGAGTTAACAGGTAGCGAGGCAACCGCTAGCATTGGTGTAGAATACCAAGCCTGTTATGCCGATAAATGCATTTACCTTGAAAAAGATATCACCGTTGCGTTAAAAGCTGATGCCGATGTTGCGACAACTACAGTTGAACAAAAAACAGAAGAAACTTTAGTTGTAACAACAGAAACAACAAAGGAGGTTTCATCACCAGAAAAAACCGAAGAGAAAGATTCTTCGCTTTGGGTGTTCTTTTTTATTGCTTTTGGAGCAGGGCTACTTGGGCTTCTAACTCCTTGCGTATTCCCTATGATCCCTATGACTGTATCGTTCTTTATGGGGAAACAGCAAAATAAGATGAATGCAATTATAAACGCACTGGTATTTGGAATTTCAATCATTGTGCTTTACACATCGTTGGGTTTTATCGTATCGCTTTTCAACTTAGGTGCTGATTTTGCTACCACACTAACATCGCACTGGATAACCAACACCATTTTCTTTGTGCTATTCATTGCATTTGCCGCATCATTCTTCGGTTTATTTGAGATAGTTCTACCCGGTAGCCTTGCAAACAAAACCGACAGCAAAGCAGACAAAGGAGGATTCATTGGCTCGTTCTTTATGGCATTAACTACGGTTATTGTAAGTTTATCGTGCGTAGGACCAATTGTAGGAGCATTGCTGGTTGAGGCTGCATCGGGACTTGGTGCAAAACCAATTGTTGGTATGTTTGGTTTCTCATTGGCATTCTCAATTCCATTCACGTTATTCGCAATATTCCCATCGTGGTTGAACTCGCTACCACGCTCGGGCGGATGGATGAACTCAGTTAAGATTGTTCTTGGGTTTATTGTTCTTGCATTCTCATTAAAATTCTTAACAACCATGGACCAATCGTACGGGCTAGATTTCTTAAGTCGTGATATTTTTATTGCAATTTGGATTGTAATAGCAATTCTACTTGGATTTTACCTACTGGGTAAGTTGAAGTTTGAACTTGACTCAGAGGTTAAGCACGTAAGTGTATTCCGACTATTCCTTGCTATTGCAAGCTTTACCTTTGCAGTTTACCTTATTCCTGGACTTTTCGGAGCACCACTCCAAGCTGTTTCAGGATTACTACCTCCACAATCGAGTCAAAAGTTCGATTTAACTAAGAGTAGCAACCAGGTTATAATTGCAGGCTCCAATGTTAGCGTTAACGACAATTCATCGCTTTGCGATGAACCTAGATTCGCCGACAAACTCCACTTACCACATGGTTTGCAAGGCTATTTTGATTACGACCAAGCTTTGAAGTGTGCCAGGGAAAAAGGCAAACCACTGTTCATTGATTTTGTTGGGCACACCTGCGCAAACTGCAAGGAAATGGAGGCAAAAGTATGGAGCGACCCTCGAGTTCTTGAGCGTTTACGTAGAGACTACATAATAGTGGCACTTTACGTGGATGATAGAACCGAACTCCCCGAAAACGAATGGGTAACCTCAACTCGCGATGGTAAGGTAAAAAAGACTATTGGCAAAAAAAATGCTGACTTTCAGGCAACCCGTTTCAACATGAACGGACAACCATACTATGCATTACTCGACAACAACGAACAAACCCTTGTTGAGCCAAGAGGCTACAACTTGGATATTGAAGAGTTCATTAAGTTCCTGGATAAGGGTTTAGAGGAATTTAAGAAAAGGCAATAGTACTTATAAGTCATCTCCAAAATGAAAGGCTGCATATCAAATTGCAGCCTTTTACTTTTATCCACATACTTTGTAAGGGTTTGATGCCCTGGTAGAGTTATTTTCAATTAATCAGAACCACCACCATCGCCTCCGCCAGAATCAGAGGAGCTATCGCCACCAGAGTCTCCACCCCAGGAGCCCCCTGCCCCAGAG
>Ga0075012_10000668_pt1 | contig 35624 bp, 38 predicted proteins | sample All_14_2_FD_71474 | JGI IMG/M metagenome (GOLD analysis project Ga0075012, IMG submission 71474) | Freshwater microbial communities in response to fracking from Pennsylvania, USA - Allegheny Zone_MetaG_DW_15 | ecosystem: Environmental > Aquatic > Deep subsurface > Groundwater > Drilled...
TTGTTCTTTATGGTACAATGCGCCCTAAAGTTGTAATACAACATTTCCCAATGGAGCGAAATAAATGAATGAGTGGTTGTATGTCGCCCTATTTATCATTGTGGGTCTGATCATCCCAATTGGCGCGATCGCCGCTGGCTTTATTTTTGGTCCCAAGAAGCCAAATCCAATCAAGGAATCAACTTACGAATGTGGTATCGAACCCGTAGGTGAAGCTTGGATTCAGTTCAAGGCGCAGTACTATATCTTTGCGCTGGTCTTTTTGGTGTTCGATGTTGAAGCGGTGTTCCTCTTTCCGTGGGCGGTGAAACTTGGTCAACTCGGCTTGTATGCCGTGATCGAGGGCATTATCTTTGTTGCCATTTTGGTCGTTGGTTTGGTTTATACATGGCGCAAAGGAATGTTGGAATGGGCGTAAATACGCAATAAATTGAAGAGAAGGCTGATGGGATTTTTCCTCTCAGCCTTTTCTTTGTGTAACAGGAGTGATTTATGAGTTTCTGGAATGACCCCCTGAGAGTTGCCGCTGATTGGCTTCAAGGCATTTTTGTGGGCTGGGGAATGAACGAAACCGGCGCACATGTGCTTGTGGTGTTCCTCGGCGTGCTCCTGCTCATCACATTGTTGATGGTGCTGGACATTTTCCTCGTTTGGATCGAGCGCAAGGTCGTGGCTCGCTTCCAGGATCGTTTGGGTCCCAATCGCTTGGGTCCATTCGGTTTAATTCAACCGTTCGCCGACATTATTAAACTCATCATCAAAGAGGATACAACCCCCGGCGATGCGGACAAGGTCGTCTATAACCTTGCTCCCATCCTTTCGATGATGTCTGTTTTGATCTTGTGGGCGGTGGTTCCGCTTGCCCCTGTAATGCTTGGCACAGACCTGAATGTGGGGGTGCTGTTCCTCATTGCGGCGGGCGCCATTGGTACGCTTTCCATCATCATGGCGGGTTGGGCATCGAACAATAAGTTTGCGATGATCGGTGGTTTCCGTCAGGTGGCGGTGATGGTCTCGTTCGAAGTTCCGATGTTGACCATGCTGTTGATCCCGACCATTTTTGCACAGTCCATGAACATGAACGCCATCATTGATGCGCAGAATGTTTGGTATGTGTGGATCTCTCCGCTTGGCGCGTTGATCTTCCTCATTGCTGCCATCGCCGAACTGGGACGCGCTCCCTTCGACCTTGCAGAAGGTGAATCGGAACTGGTTTCCGGTTTCAACATCGAATATTCCGGTATGAAGTTCGGTATGTTCTATGCAGGCGAACTTCTGCATGCCTTCACTTTCGGCGGCTTTTGGGCGATCCTCTTCTTTGGCGGATATCGCTTCTTTGGCTTGGAACAGGTCAGCCCCTTCCTTGCGATCCTGATCCTCATCATCAAAGCGATGCTGGGATACTGGGTCATCATGTGGGTCAAGTACACCATGATGCGTATCCGTATCGATCAGATGCTTTCCTTTAACTGGAAGTTCCTCACTCCGTTATCCTTTGCCCTTTTGTTGGTAACTGCGTTGATGAACGCGCTTCTCGCCTCCGCTCCGACCTGGCTCTACATCCTGGGCATGTTCCTCGCGAATGTAGTCACCGGCTGGATCGCGCTCGAGATCGCGCGCTCAGCCACCCGTCAGGAACGCGAGCGGATCGAAGGTCCTAATAAAAAGGTGGCGGAAGCCTCGCACTAATCGGGAGAATGTGACATGACTGGTGCTCAAATAATCTTTCTTATGGTTGCTGCGTTCACCCTCCTCTCTGCTGTGATGGTGGTGACGACCCGCAACCTTGTCCATGCTGCGCTGTGGCTGGTTTCCACCCTGTTCGGTGTGGCAGTGGTGTATGCGCTTTTGAACGCGAACTTCATCGCAGTGGTGCAGGTCGTTGTGTACATCGGCGCGATCGCGATCCTTTTCATCTTTGCCGTGATGCTCACTCGCAAAGATATGCGTGACTCTGGTCCGCAGATCAATAAGAACTGGTGGGCAGGCGCGTTGGTGGCTATGCTCACGTTTGCCGGGTTGGCGTTCCTGCTTTCAGGTTGGAGCGGCTTCTCGAAGACAGCGGCAGAACTCCCGGCGGGGTTCGATTCGATCAGTCTGTTAGGCGAATCGCTTGTCTCGCCTGAGGCGTATGTCCTGCCGTTCGAAGTGGCGTCTGTCCTTTTGTTGGCGGCGTTGGTGGGCGCGGTGTATGTCGCGTTCAACCCTTCAAAGAAATAGGAGGCGCAGACAAATGGTTCCTCTTTCATGGTATTTACTTCTCGCGGCGGCTTTGTTCGGCATTGGCTTGTTTGGTGTGCTGGTGCGACGCAATGCCATCGCGGTCCTTCTCGGCATTGAGTTGATGCTCAATGCTGTGAACATCAACCTCGTTTCGTTCTGGCGCTATAGCGATGTGCTTACCTCAATGAGTGGGCAGGTCTTTTCCATCATCGTCTTCGCTGTTGCCGCCGCCGAGGTTTCGGTTGGTCTGGCTTTGGTCATTTCTGTGTATCGCCGCCGCAATACGGTGATCGCAGATGAACTCGATATGTTGAAGTGGTAGGGAGTTTATGTCTACTGAAACTTTGATCTGGTTACTTCCCCTCCCGCCCGCGCTGGCATTTTTCTTGATCGTGCTATTCACGAACAAGAGTAAGGCTCTCAGCCACACCATTGCGGTGGGCGCAGCTTTCCTCTCGTGGCTTGGTGCGATGATCGTGTTTATCCGCGCTTTGGGTGTGGAACATCTTTCTGAACACCCGTTTGAATCGGCGATCAACTGGCTGCCAACGGGCGAGACATTCCTGAAGATCGGCGTGCTCATTGACCCACTTTCTGCTACAGTCTTGTTCTTCGTAGCTTGGTGCGTGCTGATGATCTTCATCTACAGTGTTGGCTACCATAACTTCGGTCAACCCGAAGGTGACCATGACCATGCAGGTCTTCCGCCTCATGGCGCGACCGTTCACGGTCACACCGTTCCTTCCGTCGAACCGATGTACTCGCGCTTCTTTGCTTTCATTGGTTTGTTCGCGTTCGGTATGCTCACCTTGGTCGTCTCCGATAACGTGCTGACCATGTTCGTCGGTTGGGAGATCATGGGCTTGTGCTCCTACTTGCTGATCGGTTTCTGGTACGGAAAAGAATCCGCTCGCAATGCGGCGATCAAAGCCTTCATGACCACCCGTATCGGTGACGTGTTCATGCTTCTGGGCATCGCTTTCCTGTACAGCGTGACCGGTTCACTCTCCTTCAAAGATATCTTCAGCGAAGAAGTTCTCCACGCCCTCGCCTCTGTGCCGACGGGTGTGTTTGGTCTTTCTGCTGCAGGTTTGATCGGTCTCCTGCTCTTCATCGGTACGGTGGGTAAGTCTGCCCAGTTCCCGTTGCACGTCTGGTTGCCAGACGCGATGGAAGGTCCCACCCCGGTCAGCGCCATGATCCATGCGGCGACGATGGTTTCTGCGGGTGTGTATGCGGTCATCCGCATGTTCCCGATCATCAGCCTTGATGAAAAGACCATGACCGTTGTGGCGTTCATCGGCGCGTTCACCGCGCTCTTTGCCGCGACTATCGCGGTTGCTCAGAACGATATCAAACGCGTTCTCGCGTATTCGACCATTTCCCAGTTGGGTTTCATGATCGCCGCTCTCGGTATCCATGCTTATGTGGCAGCGACCTTCCACCTGGTTACGCACGCTTTCTTCAAAGCTCTGCTCTTCCTTGGCTCCGGTTCTGTCATTCACGGTATGGAACACGGTGTTCTTCACACGGGCAATCACAAAGTGGACCCGCAAGACATGTTCAACATGGGCGGACTGCGACACAAGATGCCCATCACATTCTGGACCTTCCTCATCGGTGGTTTCGCCCTCTCCGGCTTCCCGCTGGTGACAGCTGGCTTCTGGTCAAAGGATGAAATTCTTGCTGATGCGTGGGCGCACCACCATTACGCGATTTTCTTCACCCTCGCCATTGCAGCTTTCATGACTGCTTTCTACACCATGCGCCAGATAACATTGACCTTCTTTGGCGAACCCCGCACGGAAGAAGCCAAACATGCCCACGAAACTCCGTGGACCATGACCCTCCCGCTTGTGGTCCTCTCCGTTTTTGCGGTGGGCTACGGCTGGGTCGGTATGCCACACTGGATCACCGGCGGACTCGTACCGAACTGGTTCCATGAATTTGTCGGCTCGATGCTTCATGAACATGCTGCAGAATTGGAATTCAACATCGTTCCACTCGGCACATCTCTCCTTGTTGCGCTTGGTGGTTTGACAGCAGGCTACTTTGCGTATCGCAACGTCCAATCTCCTGCAGAAGACAAATTACAGATCCCCGTCCTCAAGAACAAATGGTATGTGGATGAACTCTATAACGTCGTGTTCATCAAGCCTGCCGTGTGGTTCTCTGAGGTCTTCGTTTCGAAGTGGATGGACAAAGGCTTCATCGATGGAATCCTCCACTTGTTCGGACCCGCTACCGGCGGAGTCGGAAGCGCGATCCGCAATTACTTCGACCTGCCCGTCATTAATCACTTCTTCGGCGATGGTTCCGCAGAAGTGACCTGGTGGTTCGGCAGAAATCTTCGCCCCATTCAAACGGGACGCATCCAGCAGTATCTTGTCCTCTCGTTGATCGTGCTCTTTGTGGTCGGCGGGCTGCTGTACTTCCTTTTGATGGCATAGGAGCGAGCGATGGAATATTTCAACACACATCTCCTTAGCCTGATCCTCTTCCTGCCTGCGGTTGCGGCAGTGATCATGCTCTTCCTTCCGAATGAGGCGCGGCTTCAACGCTGGTTTGCTTTTATTGCCAGCTTGATCCCCTTTATTCTCACTCTCGTTCTGTGGAGCCGCTTTGACCCCAATGCAACCGGTTTCCAGTTCGAAGAAAAATATGTTTGGTACGAAGCCATCAATTCGTCCTTCCACCTCGGCGTGGACGGTATCTCGTTCTCGATGGTTTTGCTCACCACCTTCCTGACCCCGCTTGCGATCCTTGCATCATTCAGCGTTACAGATCGCGTCAAGCCATACATGATGCTCTTCCTGTTCCTTGAAACCGGTATGCTGGGCGTTTTCCTCGCGCTCGACCTGTTGATCTTCTTCGTGTTCTGGGAAATTGGTCTGGTGCCGATGTACTTCCTCATCAATCAGTGGGGAAGTGCCAACCGCGACTATGCTTCGCTGAAGTTCATGATCTACACCATGGGCGGATCGCTCGGCTTGTTGCTCGCGGTGCAAATGCTCGGCGTTCTTTTCGGGACCTATGACCTGATTGCCCTCTATCAACAGTGGAATTCGCTGGATGCTAGTTCTGTTCTCCTTGGTATGTCAGTGAGCACGGTGAAGACGATCGCCTTCTGGGCGTTCGCAATCGCGTTTGCGGTCAAGGTTCCTTTGTGGCCCTTCCACACATGGCTGCCCGATGCGCATACTGAAGCTCCCACTGCTGGTTCTATGATCCTTGCGGGCGTGCTCCTCAAACTGGGCGCTTACGGTTTTATCCGCTTGGTGCTGCCGCTTTACCCCGTTGAAGCCAAGATCTTTGCAGGCGCATTAGCATTCCTCGCTGTTGGCGCAATTGTCTTTGGCGCTTTTGGCTCCTTCGGTCAGACCGATTTCAAGCGCTTGGTCGCTTATTCTTCCGTGAACCACATGGGCTTTGTGGTGCTCGGCATTGCCGCGGCTGGACTTGCCGCTGGTACCCCCGATGCGCACATCGCCATGAGCGGCGCAGTTTTGCAGATGTTCAACCACGGTCTTTCGGCGGCAGGCATGTTCTTCCTCGTCGGCGTGATCTACGAACGAACTCACACCCGCAACTTGGATGAATTCGGCGGCTTGTTCCCGCTCGTTCCAGTCTATGGTGGAATTTTGATCTTCACCTCCATGGCTTCGCTTGGTTTACCGGGTTTGAACGGCTTCGTTTCTGAATTCATGATCGTCCGAGGCTCTTACCAGCCGCTCACGATCTACACCGCCATTGCAATGCTTGGCTTGCTCTTCACGGGTGCTTACATCCTGAAGGGAATCAAGAAAGTGTTGCATGGACCCATGAACGAACACTGGGCTCACGGCGAACATAAACTGACCGAGATCAACCTGCGCGAGATCCTCGTAATGGCTCCGCTGATGGCACTGATGCTGATCACTGGCATCTGGCCGATGTGGATCCTCGATATCATCAACAAAGCCGTGACGGCTCTGTTCTAAGAGGTGGATGATGAATTTTCCCATCCTAAGTGTTATCACCTTCCTTCCCTTTGTCGCAGGTATGATCATTTTGATGATCCCTGCCAATCGGAAGAATGAAGTCCGCGCAGTGGCTCTCGCGGCTGCAGTGATGGACCTGCTGCTTTCTGGCTGGGTCTACCTGCAATACCTGCTGAACGATATGCAGGGATATCAGTTCATTGAAAAATATCAGTGGCTCAACATCCCGCCGCTCAACATTGCCCTACACTTCGGTGTGGATGGTATGAGCACCCCGCTGGTGTTGTTGACCGGTATCGTCATGTTCACAGGTGTGCTTATTTCCTGGGGCAACGACGATCCGCATGTCATGTCTGGTATTCAAGACAGACCGCGCGAATTCTTCGCCTTCCTCTTCCTGCTGGCAGGTGGTGTGTTCGGTGTGTTCGTCTCACTTGACCTGTTCATGTTGTTCTTCTTTTATGAAATTGCCGTGTTCCCGATGTACTTGCTCATCGCCATTTGGGGCTGGGTCAAGACCCGCGAATACGCAGCCATGAAGCTGACCCTATACCTCTTCGTCGGTTCCGTCGTAGCTCTTGTCGGTGCCCTCGCCATGTACTGGACCCAGTATCAGAACACAGGCGTCCTCTCCTTCGACATGCTCGAAATGGAAAACGCCGGTTTCTCAACTGCCTTCCAGAACCTGTGGTTCCTGCCGGTCTTCTTGGGCTTTGCAGTGCTGGGCGGTATCTGGCCCTTCCATAACTGGTCACCAGATGGTCACGTGGCTGCACCAACTGCTGTCTCCATGTTCCATGCGGGCGTGTTGATGAAACTGGGTGCATTTGCCGCTCTGCGTGTGGGCGTTATGCTCCTGCCTGAAGGCGCAAAGACTTGGGCTCCACTCATCATGGGTTTTGCAGGTGTTGCGGTTGTGTATGGTGCCTATATCGCTTTCGTCCAGACCGACCTGAAATACATGATCGGTTTCTCGTCTGTTTCTCATATGGGTTTGGTGGTGCTTGGTGTTTCCACTCTCAATGAGACTGGTCTGGTCGGCGCTGGTGTGCAGATGTTCTCTCACGGCGTCATGACGGCTCTCTTCTTTGCTGTCACCGGTATGATCTACGACCGGGCACATACCCGTATGATCCCCGAATTGGGCGGCATGGCAAAGATCATGCCCTTCGCTGCCATCGGTTTCATTATTGGCGGTTTGGTCTCAATGGGTATGCCCGGCTTCTCTGGCTTTGTTGCTGAATTCCCGATCTTCATGGGCGTTTGGCGCGAACAGTGGTTGGTGGCGGTCATTTCCAGCATTTCCATCGTGATTACTGCGGCGTATATCATGATGAACATCCGTAAGGTGTTCTTTGCGCCGCTTCCTGAAAACCTCGAAGGGCATGTGGGCGATGTCACCGTTCTGGATAAAGTTGCCATCGTCACTCTCTGTCTGTTCATGATCGCTATCGGTATGTTCCCCTCAATCATGGTTCCGATGGTCGAAACCGGCGTTGAGAACATCATGCGACTTTTGGGAGGTGCATAATGTTTACGACTGTTACCTTCGCCTCCATTCTTCCCGAAATTCTGATCCTAGCCATTGGGCTTTTGGTCCTCATCTTTGAGCCTTTCTGGAAGGACGAACAAAAACGTAACGCTGGCTGGCTCACTGCAGGCGGCTTGCTCATTGCAATGGTCGTCAGCTTGCTCTTTGGACGCCCCGGTGAACCTGTAGCGACTCTGGGTGGTATGATCCGCTTCGACTGGATGGGCTTCTTTCTTAAGATGCTGTTCATGTTTGCAGCAGCGGCAACAGCCCTGCTGATGATGGATCACGAACAAGCTGGCAAACGCGGCGAAGCCTATCTCATGTTGCTCGCTTCACTAATCGGCATGAACCTGATGGCTTCCTCCGCGGACTTGGTCATGCTGTATCTGTCCATTGAAACGGCGTCCATTCCTCTATACATTCTCTCCGGGTTCCTGCTCGGTGATGATCGCTCGACAGAAGCTGGCTTCAAGTACTTCTTATATGGTGCGATGTCTTCTACCATCATGCTGTATGGTTTCAGCTTGCTTTTCGGTTTCTCCGGCACCACCGACCTGTATTCCATCGCCGCTACATTGACCTCCGGCAGCATCTCTCCGTTGCTCGCCTTTGGGGTCGTGACCTTGATCGTTGTTGGCTTGGGCTTCAAAGTTTCGGTGGTTCCATTTCACTTCTGGGCTCCTGATGTGTATCAGGGTGCGCCAACTCCGGTTGCTGGTTATCTATCCACAGCTTCGAAAGCAGCTGGTTTTGCGGTTATCCTGCGCCTGTTCTTCGTCTCTTTCCCCGAATTCACCGAAACATGGACGATGATTCTCGCTGTTTTGGCAGCTATCTCCATGACGGTAGGTAACCTGCTCGCTCTTCCGCAGACCAATATCAAGCGTCTTTTGGCGTATTCCTCCATCTCTCATGCAGGGTATGCCTTGATCGGTGCGGTGGCATTCAGTCAGTTCGGTGCGGCGAGTGTTATTTTCTATCTCGCAGCGTATATCGCAACCAATCTGCTTGCCTTCGGTCTTGTGATGGCGTTTAGTCGAATCACTGGTTTGGAAGAAATCACTGATTACGCTGGCTTGAGCCGCCGCAATCCCTTGCTTGGTTTGATGATGTTGACAGCATTCCTCTCGCTTACTGGTATGCCTCCGTTTGGCGGTTTTGTGGCCAAGGTCTTTGTTTTTGCCGCAGGTGTTCAGGCAAACTATACTTGGCTTGTCATCGTAGGTATTATCAACTCGATCATCGGTGTGTATTACTACTTGAACGTGTTGAAGTTCGTGTACCTCTACCGTCTGCCAGAACAGGATGAGGAGAATCACCCAATTCCGTTGACTCAGCCGTATATGATCGCTTTGGTCGTTTTGACGATTGGCGTTATCTTGCTGGGAACGGTCTTCGCTCCGTTCTTCAATTGGTCAGATGCAGGTGCGTTGAACCTGTTTTAGTGTAGTAAAGAGACAGTCACCTTAAGGTGACTGTCTCTTTCTCAGTGTAGGAAAAAATTCGAGAAACAGAGACAGGTTTCGGTCAGGAAAGAAGCGTTGTTCGAGGGGAGGGGAGCCTTGAGAGCAGCAAAAACCTGCCCTGAAAGCCGGGGCTCGGGCAGAAAATCCCTCCAAAAGGGATTTCTATTTTTCGTTTGACGCTCTTAGACCTGTCAGTTATAATTCGTGCGCTATGACACAAACAGAACTGGAAGAAAAACGCAAAAAAATGGTGTACAGCCTGCTCTTCGTGATTATTGGGCAGGTTGGGTTTATAACCCTTGTTGTGTTGTTCGCCTTGGTTTGGGGTGGTGTCTGGCTTGATAATTATTTTGGAACGAAACCGGTGATCACGTTCGTTTTGTCGTTAGCCGGTATTCCACTTTCGGTCTTTTTGATGTTCTTTGCTTCGCGTAGAGCTTTGGCGCGATTCACCGAACAGTATGAAGCCGAAAAGAAAAAAATTTCTGCTTAGGAGGCGGGGCTTGGAAACCCAAAAACGTACCCCCTGGCGGCGCTGGATTGTTTTGGTCTTGATGATTGCGGGTTGGATCCTTGCTGGGATCTTTACTCCAATTAGACCTGAGATCACTGTGGCTGCCGAAAAATTAAGTTATGAGCCTTTGTTTGAGTTGCCGGTAATCGGACCGTTCTATCTTGTCAATACGCTTCCCACACTGGCTTTGACAATCATTCTGCTGGTGGTGATTGCGTTTGCAGCGAATCGCTCGCTTACCAAGAGTCAAAAGACCGATCTGGTTCCGACAGGCATTGGCAATGCAATGGAAGCCATTCTTGAAATGCTGTATAACCTGACTGAGAGCTCGGCAGGTGTAAAGTGGGCAAAGGCGATCTTCCCTTGGTTTGCGACGATCATGATTTATGTATTGTTTGCAAACCTGCTGAAATTGATCCCCGGCTTTGAATCGATCGGGCTGATCAAAGAAGCACATGGAGAAGGCGGCCATGCTGTGGAAGCTCTGGGCGGCGGTTGGTCAATGTTGACCTCTGAAGAGGGGCATTATGTACTATATCCCTTCCTTCGCGGTATCTCTGTGGATTTGAACTTCACCCTCTCTCTTGCTGTGATCTCCTTTGTGATGATCCAGGTGATTGGTGTCCGCGCGCAAGGCTTGGCATATTTCAGCAAATTCTTTAATACCAAGCGCATGTTCAAAGTGCCTTTCTTTGGTGCGATGGACTTCCTCGTTGGTTTGCTTGAAATTATCTCTGAGTTTGCGAAGATCCTCTCCTTCACCTTCCGTTTGTTCGGTAACATGTTTGCGGGTGTGGTGCTGGTAGCGGTGGTTGCCTCTTTGCTGGGCAATATCAGCATTCTGGCGGCAATGGTCATGATGTTTGAATTGTTCGTGGGCTTGATCCAGGCGTTCGTGTTCGGTATGTTGACCATGGTGTTCATGGCAATGGCGACACAAGGTCATGGTGATGAAGAGCACGCGGATCATTAATTTTTTGAAAATATTTCATAACTAACTAGGATAAACCTAAGGAGACTCGAAACATGGATGGACAATTTCTTTTAGATGCGATGCGCTTCGTGGGCGCAGGTTTGGCGATGATCGGCGCCGCTGGCGCTGGTGTGGGGATCGGTTTGAGCGTTCAGGGTGCTCTCGGTGGTATGGCTCGCAACCCCGACACCTATGGTAACTTGCTGACCAACATGATCCTTGGCGTGGCGTTCTCTGAATCCATCGCTATTTATTGTTTGGTTATCGCCTTCCTCATGCTCTTCAAAGTCGTGTAATTCAAGGAGCATAAAACATGGAAGCATTAGGTATTAATGTTGGTCTGCTCATTGTTCAGCTGATTGCGTTCACCATTGTGATGCTCACATTGAACGCCTGGGTGTACAAACCCATGCTGGACATGATGGAGACCCGTAAGAAGAAGATTTCCCAGGGCTTGGAAGATGCCCGTGTTGCAGCTGAAGCCCGCGCCAACGCGGAAAAAGACGCTGCCAAGATCGTTGCTGATGCCCAGGCAGAAGCCAGCAAGGTCGTTCGTGAAGCTACCGAGCGCGCCGAAGTTGCTTCCAAGGACGTCCGCGCTGCTGCTGAAGGTGAAGCTGCCAAGGCTCGCGAAGCCGCTATGGCTGAAGCTGAACTCGAACGCGGTCGCATTCTCGGCGACCTCCGCGGTCAGGTTGCTGCTCTCGCCATCGCTGCTGCCAACAAGCTTGTTGGCGAAGCTCTTGATGAGAAGAAACAGCGCGCTTTGCTCGATGAATTCTTCTCTGGCGTGAAGTCTGGCAAGGTGGTTGTTGTTGGTGAAGAACTCAAGGGCGATACCGCCGTGGTCACCAGCGCACTTCCTCTTTCCAAGGACGAAGAAGCTGCCGTCAAGAAGAGTGTTGTTGCGAAGGATTACTCCTTCAAAGTTGATCCCTCCATCCTCGGTGGTTTGGTGATCAAAGTTGACGAGAAGGTGCTCGACGCTTCCGTCGCTGGCAAGCTCGAAGGTCTGCGCTCCGCGCTCAAGTAAGACCAAAACGACATCAAAAAGGCTTTGGTACAATTACCAAAGCCTTTTTTGTTTAACTTCAATGGAGATGAACTAACAACCATGCTTCTCAAAGACCTGTTCGTTGACTTTCCCTTTTCCCATCCTTCCAATCTTCCTGATGTTGAGATCACAGGCATCGCAATTGATAATCGTGTTCTGAAGCCGGGTGATCTATTCGTTGCTATGCGCGGACGTGACACAGACGGTCATAACTACATTCAAAAAGCGATTGATAGTGGTGCCGCTGCGGTTATTGGGGATAGAGAACTGAGCGGATTCAGCGTTCCATACATTCAACTGGAGAACGCGCGTCATTCTTTGACCTGGCTTGCTTCGGCGTTTCATGGCTTTCCCGCCCGTAAGCTGACTGTTATCGGTGTGACAGGTACCGATGGCAAAACGACGACTAGCAATCTGCTTCACAAAATTCTTATTGCGGCGGGCATTAAAGCGGGGATGATTTCTACCGTAAATGCAGTTATCGGTGATGAAGTGTTAGATACCGGATTCCACGTCACCACGCCCGATGCGCATGATGTGCAGCGTTATCTGGCAAAGATGGTGGATGCTGGATTGACTCATGTTGTCTTGGAGACCACATCACACGGCTGGTCTCAACGCCGTGTGGATGCCTGCGAATTTGATATTGCTGTTGTTACGAACATCACGCACGAACACATGGACGAACATGGCGGCTATGAAAACTATCGTGCCGCCAAGGCAAGATTATTTGAAAGTCTCGAATGGACTCGTGCCAAGCCGCAGGGGAATCCGCGCTTGGGTGTGATCAACTTCGACGATAAAAAATCGTTTGACTTTTTGGACGGCTTTATCAAGACCTCAAAAGTCAATTATGGTTTGGGCGAGGGGAGTGATGTCCGCGGGATGAATATTGAGTACAGCCCATCTGGAATCCATTTCACTGCAGTTGCTAAAGATTTTCGCGTAGCCACGTCAAGCAATTTGGTTGGAGCATATAACGTCTCGAACTGCCTTGCTGCGTTAACGGCAGCTGTTTATGGACTCGGCGTTGACCCGGAGATTGCTGTAAAAGGTATTGCTTCTCTTGAAGGGATTCCAGGTCGCATGGAACGCATTGATATGGGGCAGAACTTCACTGCCATTGTGGATTTTGCACACACTCCCAATGCATTGAAAGTGGCATTGGAAGCAGGCAGAACAATGACAGATAAACGTGTTATTGCCGTCTTTGGCTCGGCAGGTCTGCGTGACAAAGAGAAGCGCCGTATGATGGCGGAAACCTCTGCCGAGTTGGCTGATCTGACGGTGTTGACTGCTGAAGATCCTCGCATTGAATCGTTAGATGGAATCCTCGAAGAAATGGCAGCAGGCATGAGGTCCAAGGGCGGACGCGAAGGCGAGAATTTTTGGCGGGTGCCAGATCGCGGCGAAGCCATCAAATTTGCGTTGAAGCTTGCTAAGCCCGGTGATATTGTCCTTTTCTGCGGGAAGGGACATGAACAGTCCATGTGCTTTGGCAAGACCGAATATCTATGGGATGACCGCACTGCCATGCGAGCCGCTCTGGCAGACTATCTTGGTGTAGAAGGACCTGCCATGCCTTATCTTCCTTCGCAAGATAAACCAGAAGTGGAATGGTTGAAGGGATGAGTAACTGGGCTCAACGAGTAACCTTGCAAGGGAAATATGTTCGTCTCGAGCCGATGGGAGAACAGCATATTCCGGGTTTGACAGAGATCGGTGCTGGACAGGATTTTTGGAGTTTCATGTTGTACGGCGATATGAAGACCGAAGCCGATATGCGTAATTGGGTGCTGGATATTCTTGAGCGTGAGAAAAAAGGCAGCGATCTTCCTTTTGCAGTTATTCATCTGGCGTCTGGCAAGGTGGCAGGTGCAACTCGTTACCTGAACATCATGCCCAAAGATCGCGGACTTGAAGTAGGAGGCACTTGGTATGGAAAAGAGTTCCAGCGCACGGCTGTTAACACGGAATGTAAATATCTTTTGTTGACGCACGCTTTTGAAGTTCTCGACACTATACGTGTGCAGATCAAAACAGATTCGCTTAATCTTCGCTCACAGGCTGCCATTGAACGCATAGGTGCAGTGAAAGAAGGTGTGTTGCGCAACCACATGATTCTGCCGGATGGACGCATTCGTCATTCGGTTTTCTATTCAATTTTGGATACGGAATGGGCAGGAGTAAAGCGAAATTTAGAAGCAATGTTGACAAAATATGAAGAATAAAAGAAGGCAACTGCAAAGCAGTTGCCTTCTTTTTAGTTTGTCGCAATCGGGGTGGTGAAATAGAACGTTGTTCCTTTTCTGTATTCACTCTCAAACCAAATCTTCCCGCCTTGCAGCTCGATCAAGTTCTTTGTAATGCTCAGCCCAAGCCCGGTGCCTGGTGCTTCGCGCACCTTTTCATCTGCCGAGCGGAAGAATTTTCCGAAAAGCTTTTCCTGATCTTCAGGCGTCATACCCAGCCCATTGTCTTGAACTTTGATCTGGATCATCTCATCCAATTGCACGGCTTGCACCGTCAGTGCGCCGCCTTCGGGGGTGTATTTATTCGCATTGCTGATCAGGTTCGTCAAAACCTGTGCCAGGCGGTTGCGGTCACACCAAACTTTCGGCAGCCCAGCTGGGATGTCTAACGTGAGCGTTTGTTTCTTTTGCTCCACTTGCGTTCTCGTCAAATTGACGACCTCATCGATCACATCCCACACTGGCACAGACCGTGGCTCGATACGCAGATTCCCGCTTTCGATGCGCGAAATATCCGTCAGGTCAGAAACTAGTGTTGCCATGCGGTTGACGTTATTGCGGATGGTCGTCAAGAAGTTCGATTGATTCTCATTCAACGGACCCGTCGCACCGGAAAGCATCAGGTCACTATAGCCTTTGATGGATGTCATTGGGAGCTTTAACTCATGCGAAACGACGGAAACAAATTCAGACTTGGATTTGTTCGCCGCGACCGCTTCATCCCGCGCCTCGGCTAGCTCTTGCGTTCTGAGCTTGACCCTTTCCTCGAGGCTTGTGTACAGCTCATTGAGGTGCTGGGTCATGGTGTTGAAGTTCTCGCTCAACGAGGTGATTTCGTCTTTGAACAGCAGATAATCGGTCTTTACCTTTTGGCTGAAGTTGCCTTCACTGATGCTTGTGGTGGCTTCCGTCAACTGCACGAGCGGACGGGTAAGTGTGACAAAGGCAGCTACCCAGAACCAGAGCGCGGTCAGAGCGAAGACCCCAGTGACGGTTAACAAGATCGTTTGAATATCGCGATTGAGGCTGTATAACTGGTCAATGGGTTGTGCAACGATTACGGATCCCTGTTGATTGCCTGATATTGTGAGAGGATGCCCAAGGATGCGATACTCTGTGCCATCTGAATATTTGACGTTCAAGGCAGGGAGCTCGGCACTGGCAAGCCAGCCATCATTGATAAAGCTTTCGTATTTGGTGGCACTGTCAATCGTGGAGATGATGATGGCATTATCTTTGACGATGGCAACATCGGTATTGATGATCTGGCTGATATCTTGAATATAGGCATCGTCCATGTAGAAAGAGGTTAGCACAACGCCAAGAAGCTCATTGCTGGCTGGGTCGTAGACTGGGGCAGCGCCCATCACCTGTGAACCTTGTGGTGCGATGGCTACATTGCTGACCGGCTTTTGTTCTTGCAATGCCGAAGCAATCAATTCATCACGAATGAGGAGAGCATTTTCACTGACCTGCAATCGGCGCGTGACGTTTGGACCGCCATAGAAATAAGCCTGGTCACCAACTTTGTAATTTGCGAGGTAAAGTGAAAGCTCCTGCAAGCCAAGTTCATCTTTGAGCTTTAACAAGTCTTCTGTATCGCTGCTGTCTGTAAAGACGCGGGTCACTTCTGCTTGTTTTGCGAGCAGTGTGGCATTGTTGCGGGTAAGCTCTTCAGAATTCTGGATCAGCGCACCAACCGAGTCTGCGATCTCGCCAAGGCGGCGATCCGCTTCTTCTTCGATGCGGTTGTTGACGATCTGGTTGGTTAGCGGTGAAAGCACCAACACAAGGAGGATAATCGTCAGTGCAAGCGGGAAGACCAGTTTTGCTTGGATGGTGAGATATTTTTCGTTGAATAATTTACGAAGGAATTGCATAACGTGCTACTCGTTTTTTCGTTTGAAAAGGAACATACCAAAGGTTACTACGACCATGACCAGAACACCTGCGCCAACAAGCACGAGCGGTGAGGTTAAGGAGAATCCGCTATCAGCGAAGGAAGATTCTTCTTGTGGAATGACCACCATAAAGTCCGGGTTGAGCGAAGGAGCAGGGATTTCATTTTGGACGGCGGGCAGGTCATTTTTCAAATAGTGGACGACAGCTTCCGCATCTTCCGCACTCAAAGCAGAGTAGGCATACCAAGGCATGAGAATGAGGCGGCGCCCATCTTTGTTCACGCCGGTGAGGATGGCGCGTTTGAGTTCTTCTTCGTTCCATGTACCAATGCCGGTTTCTTCGTCTGGAGTGATGTTGCCGCCATACACGATGCCCCATGGACCTTCATAGGGTTGGCGACCCGCGAGATATTTGTCCATTTGGGGCGCACCGGTGTTGGGATCTACGGGCGTGTGGCAATCGGTGCAGCCCATCACGCTGTTGACGAGATACGCACCGCGAGCGGATAGATCCAATTCATCTGGCGCGACGATGTTTTCTTGATAGGGCAGAACGGGCATCCCTTCGGTGCTGACAGTTTTTTCTGGAACAACATTTTTCACCGCGGGAACGGAACGCAGATAGGCGATGATGGCATTCAGGTCTTCATCTGCCATGCTGTTGTAAACGTGGTATGGCATGACGGGGAAGAGAACGGTTCCATCGGCAGATGCGCCGGTTTTGACCGCTAGTTTGATCTGTTCATCCGTCCATGCGCCAATGCCGGTTTCTTCGTCTGGGGTGATGTTGCGGGAATAGACAACACCAGCGGGACCCAGGTCGAATGCGCGACCACCGGCGAGGAGCATATCTGGCGCGACTGCTTGCTGACCGTCGAAAGCGATGGTGGATATTTGCTCGAAGGTGAGGGTCTGTGGATTTTGATATTCAGCCCTGTCTGGTGTGTGACAGGATGTACATCCTGCAATGGTAGCGAGGTATTTGCCTCGGGCGACAAGGTCATCTTGCTGGTTGGGCTTGGCGTGGGCTGAATTGGTGAACGCAATAATAGCAAAGAAGGCAATGATAAATGAAAGCTGGAAGGATAAAAAATTCCGCATGGGCTCTCTCCTGATTTCCGATAAAAGTTGTCGAAATTGATTATACAATCCATGTTTTGGTTTTTAGTCTTCAAATTTGAAAAGGGACTAATGTACTATCTTGAAACAAAAACAGGCTTGGAGTTTCCTCCAAACCTGTTTCGTGATATTCGCCGAATTAACGGGATGGTTGCTTACTCCCAGCATTCTGTGAACGGAAATGCTGCCATCCAGGCTGTGTACATGTCTTGGTAGTTTTCTTGCAGCAGGCGGACCTGTTCTTCGAAGAACAGGTTTGCTTTTTGTAACTCTGCTGTCTCCTCTTCCACGGTCATTGGGCGCGGATTGCAGACAGGCGGAATGCCATCGCCTTTATATTCGCCCCAATTGCAGGCAGTGACCTCATGGTTATTCAATTTCGCTTGAATCTCTGCCAGGAAGAGTTGCTTTTGTTTAATTCCACGGTCTCGCAGGCTTTCTGGAGATTCTAGATATATGGCAAGATCTTCACGCAATGACACATCAGAAGTGAATTGGAGATCGGACATGTTGATACGATAGGCGAAAGAATCCCCGATTGTCACTGATTGTGTTGGAGGGTTTGAAGGACTATCATAGTAATAAAAAGTGACTCCCCAGCCTTCGCCAACAATGGTTTTTCCTTTTTCGCTGAAATAAAACACTGCGCCCCAGCCCGTAGACGCTGGCACCCAGAGCGATTGAAACCCAAGCCCGAAGACAGTAGTAGGTTGGTCTGGATAAAATAATGTATATAAACCGACCTGATGTTGATCGCGGTTGTGCATTGAACTTACTGTGATCTGGCAATCTTCACGCGCGCCGGTTCCCGTACACCAGCGTGACTCGTAGAAATTGCCGATAAGTTTATAAGAAGTTGTGCGCCAGGTTTCATCGGTCATGTCTACAATGCAGCCGTTCAGAGATTTGAAACGGGCTTCTGTGTCTGCATCCTCAAAAGTCAATTCGTCGAGGGTGGGTGGCGGGACTGGGGTTGCCGTTGGGGTGGTGGTGAGGTCTAATGAGCGGCAGGCAAGGGATGCGATGAACAGCAAACCAATAAATAGGTATAGTTTTTTCTGGTGGGAAATGTTTTTCATTTTGAGTTATTTGCTAAATAAAACGATGGCTTCACCTTCAATAACGGTGACATTATCTTGATTTATACAGGTTGTTATCAGAGTGGCGATCGGCTTATCTTCTCGTACCGATTTGACTTCGATGATGGCGGTCACTGTATCACCTGGGTAGACTGGCGCTTTGAATTGTAGCGATTGGCTGAGATACACCGTGCCGGGACCGGGCAGGTCATTGGCAAGTGCAGCGGAGATAAGACTTGCGGCGATCATGCCATGGGCGATGCGCTTGCCAAAGCGGGTCGTGGCGGCGTAGGCATCATCGAGGTGGACTGGGTTTGTATCGTCGCTCAGTTCAGCGAAGGTGCGGATCATTTCATCGGTGATCGTTTTTGTTCGGGTGGCTTTTTGTCCGGGCGTGAGGTTGTGCATGTGGTCTCCTTATTTGGGTTGCAATAGGTCCCATTTGTTTCCATATAAATCTTTGAATACAGCAACAGTTCCATATACTTCGTGACGTGGTTCTTCCATAAACTCTACGCCATGTAAACGCATGCGCTCATAATCTCGTTGAAAATCGTCGGTGTGCAGAAATAGAAAGACGCGCCCACCGGTTTGATTTCCAATCGCTGCAGATTGCTCGGGTGAATCCGCTTTGGCGAGCAGGAGAGAGGCACCCGTCCCACCACGCGGGCGGACGACGACCCAACGTTTATTGTCTTGCGGCGTATCTTCGACCAATTCAAACTGCATGACGTTTGTAAAGAACGCAATGGCTTCATCGTAATCGCGCACAACGTAAGAGATGAGGGCAAGAGTCTGGTTCATGGTTAAGCTCGATGGTTGGTATCAAGTTCGGGTTGAGTCTGAAGCGCTGTTCGAGCGTTGGTCAGGCTGTTGAGTAGGACCAAACCAAGAGTGCTGGTCAAGCCAAAGAGCAGACCTCCGATCCAAATCGAACGCGGCGAGATGTTGTCGTTGAGGTATCCTCCGATGAGCGGTGCAAGCGTGCGCGACACGCCCCAACCAAACCAATAGAGACTCATGTAACGACCGCGCAGATCTTCAGGCGCAATGTCTGCCACATATTTGCTTGCGGTTGGAATCAAGATCAATTCACCGAGTGTTAGGATAACCATGCTCAACCAAAACCCGGTGAAGCCCGTCATGAGCGCCACACTGCCCGCACCAAGCGCATACACAAGCATACCAACGCTGGTAACTGGCAGGGTCTTGAATTTGCGCGTCTGATTTGAAACGGCATATTGAAGGAACACGCACATGAACGCGTTCGTGGTGGGAATCCAACCATACAGCGCTTCTGGAACATTGAAGTTGGTTTTTGTGTACACTGGCAGAAGGATCCATAAGATGGAAGGCGCGATCATTCCGACTGCGAACAGAGTGACGAACGCCATGTATGCCTTGTCTTTGAAAACGTGGATGTACCCATCAGATCGCGCCGCTTCATTCTGGACCTGAACCTGCCCGGCTAAAGCGGAAGTTTTTTCTTCGCGGATGGTTTTATCGAGCGTCTCGTGCGCAAAGAAGAACCAGATGATCGCATAAATAAAGAATCCGGCAGATGCACCGTAGAATGCGAGCGCATACGAAGTAGACGCAAGAAACCCGCCGATGGCAGGGCCGATCCCAAACGCGGCATTGTAAGCAATGCGGTTGATGGCATAGGCATCGGTTCGTTGATGCGCGGGGATCATATCTGCCAGCATGGCATCGGCGCCCACCTGATAGAGCGGGTTCGATAACCCCACCAAGCCCATCAGTAATGCGAATTGCAAATAAGTTTCTGCGTTGATAAGAAGCAGATATGCAACGCCCATCATGACGAGACTGGAGACCATTACAATTTTGCGCCCGATGTGGTCTGCCAGTGTGCCAGCAAGAAAGGATGCGAATAAGCCCACACCTGCATTGATGGAGATCAGCGACGCCACTGCACTGAGCGGAAGACCAAGTTTGCCGCCCGCATAGATGAGCATGAAGGGCCAGACCATCCCGCCGCCTGCAGTGCTGATGACGATGCCGAGGATCATCAACCAGTACTGGCGCGGATATTGGTTATACAGAGTTTTGAAGTTGGTCACGAAATTACCTGAGAATAACGCCTTCGGAACTGAAATATTTACGGAAGTTCAAAGAAGTTGCTACGTTCTGTGAATTGACATTGAGGGCATTATGGCGATATTGAGCGATCATCCCTTTTTGATTTGCCCAGTCGCAAGTAGCACCCACGACAGCCTTGCCCAACCCCTTTTTTCGAAAATCGGGGTGGGTGAGTACGCCGAGGTCGAGAAAGCCTGTCCGCTCGTAGCCGCTGGCAGCTGCGACAAGTTGGTCGCCATGAAAACAGCCAAATGCGATTTCGTGGGTGACTTCTACAAAGGCTTCATCTACATCTTCGGGTGTGTTCGCCGCCTGCAACGCGGACATGAGATCTGCATCCGCTTCGGTTAATTGACGAAGTGTGAAGGGAGATGGCGGCTGATAGTTGGGCAGATCAGGTGGAAAGAGATAATACAAGAAACCAGTGTCTCGTGACGAAATGGCTTCCTTGCCCCAAGCGTGTTCGATCTGTTCGCCGGTCAGTGAGGCATTTGGTGTTTTTGTAACCAGCGCCTCGAGTTGTGAATAGAATGTTGGGTCGAGTTGAATGAAGGTGTGTTTTCCGATATGCCAAAGGGCAATGACTTTATCACCTTCATATTTACTTTCCGGCAACAGTGTAGTGCCGGGTTGTTCTGTCGTTTCGACGGGGCAGCCGAAGTACGTTGCCCAATTTTCATGGATGAGTCTTTCGAACGTATTTTTGTCCATAATAAGAAGTTTAACATGAATTATCTATGGACCATTCGTCGAGGTTGGTAACGTGTTTATAAAGATCGCCAACGTCCTAGCAGAGTTTCGTTTTCTGTCAGCCCTTCACATTTTGCGTCCAGTTCTTGATATTCATTGCCGAATAGGGACTGAAACACCTCAAAGTTTTCTTTCGCCTCCCATCGGTCTATGGTCAGAAAAGAAGTTGGGTCAGCTTCATCCTGCAGCAATTCTGTGCCAAGATACCCTTCTGCTTTTTGAAAGAGTTCCGCCCATACGCCATCTGAGGCGTAAATACGTATAAACTCGTTTTGTTTCTCATGTCGTACCTGATACTTCCAAAGAATGATTAACATTTCCTGCTCCAAGATCATTTTGAGATTATTGAATTGTACGATAGACCTTATTGATTGGAATCATAAAATATCATTGCCCCAAAGAACATAATATAGGACGCGGACGAGCGCAGATGAACGCCGAAAAAGAATTACAAAATCCGCGTTTTCAGCGTTCACCTGCGTCCTATTTACACTTAAAAACATGACTCACCCAAAAAATTCAGGTTTTTTTTGGTGAGTCATGTTTTATGAATTATTTTTTGCTATCTATATTTCCGAGATCTCTACAAATTTCAGGTTTGGATTTTTCTCTGAATAGTATTTGAGCAGGAATGGTGTCTGGAACAACATTGCCCAGGCATTGCGTGAGTCGCGAGCCAGGATGGCATCTCCGCGATTGGCAAGGGCTTCAATATCTTTATCTTCGCCGATAACCCAGCGCAGGTGGGAGTGATTGAGGCGTTCCAACTCGGTCTTGACGTTGTATTCGGATTCGAGGCGGGCTTGTACCACGTCGAATTGCAGTTGACCGACTACTGCAAGGATCGGTTCACGTTTGAAAGCATTGACGTTGTACAAAATCTGTACGGCGCCTTCGCTTTCGAGTTGCTGTAACCCTTTGGTAAATTGCTTCTGCTTGCTCACATCCAGATTTCTGAGCAGGGCAAAATGTTCGGGTTGGAATCTCGGTATCGGCGCGAACTGCACCGCTTTTCCGGTGCAGAGTGTATCGCCGATGGAGAAGATGCCGTTGTTGGGTAAACCCAGCACATCACCGGGATAGGCTTCTTCGATGATCTCGCGTTCATTGGCAAAGGCTTTGTAGGGACGCATCAGTTTGAGGGTTTTGCCGCTCGGCGCATGGAGCAGGTCCATGCCGCGTTCGAATTTGCCGGAACAGATGCGCAGGAAGGCAACACTGTCGCGGTGTTTGGGGTTCATGTTGGCTTGGATCTTGAAAATGAAGCCGGTGAACTCGGCATCTTCCGGCGAGACCAAGCCGCTGTCGCTGATGTAGGGTTGGGGCGGCGGCGCGAATTGAATGAACGAGTCGAGGAACATGCGCACGCCGAAGTTGGTCAATGCGCTGCCGAAGAAGACCGGTGTCTGTTTTTCTTTGAGGACAGCATCGTGGTCAAAAGCACCGCCTGCGAGATCTAGCAATTCAATACTTTCCTTGAGGTGCTTTACTTTTTCTGCTGAAAGCAAGCCTTGCGTTTCCAGATCATCCACACGGACGAAGACTTCTGGCGCGATCTTCTCATTGCGCTCAGTGCGTTCGTAGAGATAAACCCCGTCTTCTGCGCGGTCGTACACTCCAACAAATTGAGGACCATCGCCGATGGGCCAGTTCATTGGAACAGGCTCCATGCCCAACACCTTGCGGATCTCATCCAGCAGGTCGAGTGGGTCGCGGGAGGGGCGGTCCATTTTGTTGATGAAGGTGAAGATAGGAATGCCACGCTTGCGACAAACTTCAAAGAGCTTCAACGTCTGCGGTTCGATGCCTTTGGCACCGTCGATGACCATCACGGCGCAGTCTACTGCCGAGAGGGTGCGGTAGGTGTCTTCAGAGAAGTCTTGATGTCCCGGTGTGTCGAGCAGGTTGATGGTGTGTCCGCGATAGGGGAATTGCAGCACGGTAGAGGTGATTGAAATTCCGCGCTCGCGTTCCATTTCCATCCAGTCGGAGGTGGTTGCGCGTTGATTTTTCCTGGCGCGGACATTACCTGCCAGTTCAATGGCGTTACCATACAAGAGCAGTTTTTCTGTCAGGGTGGTCTTACCCGCATCCGGATGTGAGATCACGGCAAAGGTCCGGCGTGCGGCGAAGGGGTTGGTTTTAGAAGGGGTTTGATTATTTTGTGCGTCGATCAACATGAATACTCCAAAAGCAGACAGCCGATTTTAGCACATTACTACGGTGGAAAATAAAAAACGGACGGAGATTTCTCCGTCCGTTTGGTGTTAGGCGGCTGCCTGTTCTGTTACTCCGACCGGGTTTCGGCGCGCCATCCAAAATGCGAGAGCGAAGCCGGTGACATACATCCAGATGGCGTATAAGCCGGGGATGATCGCCATGTCGTTGTTGTTCAGAAGCGTGATAGCGACTGTGATCGAAACGGTTGAGTTTTGCAAGCCGGTTTCGATGGCAATGGTCATGGATTGGACATAGTCCACTTTTAGGAGGCGGGGAACGAAATACCCGACGATTAACGAGGTGATGTTCAAGATGATGAATGCCGGGGCAAAGCGCGGACCGTCACGGACGATCACGTCCCAGTTTTGCGCGATGAGCGCGAGGATCACGAGGAAAAGAAATACTGTCGCAAAAGTTTTCGACCAGCGTTTGCTGTTCTCGGCAAATTCCGGTCTCCATTGGCGGATGCCCATGCCGATGAGTGTTGGGATGAGAGTGATGACTGCAACTTGTATCATCGTATCTACAACGGGGAAGTCAATATCGAGCACACCTGTGCCATACAGGTTGTAGGCAATGCCCAGACCAAATGGAATGGTGAGAAATGCGAGCATGTTCGTGATGGCGGTCAATGTGATGCCAAGCGCACGGTCACCATCACCGGCATGGATGATGAGATTCGATGTCGCTCCGTCCGGCGAGACGGCGAGCAGTACGAGGCTGATGGCGTATATTGCGGGGAGCGCAAAGATGCCAGCCACAGCAAAGCCCAATGCCGGAAGCAAGACCATCTGACAGAATAAACCGATGAAGATCGGTTTTGGTTGGGTGAAAATGCGCCGAAAATCAGCAACGGTTAACGTCATACCCAATGTCACCATGATGATGGCAATTGCCAGAGGGAGGATCACACTTGAAATAATGCTTTCTTGCATGGTTTATGCTCCTGTTCTAAAGGTGATTGAATTGGATATAGCCCGATGTATACTAAAACACTAAATCAGACAATAAGTATCGAAATAAAAAATCCCGAAGTCCATATAAACTTCGGGATTTTGATTCATCGTTGACTATCGGCGATCTCCGCCGCCACGTCCACCGCGGTCACCACCACGGCGATCTCCGCCGCCGCGACCGCCTCGGTCGCCGCCGCCGCGCGGACCACCACGTCCGCCGCCGTTGCGACCACCGCCGCCCTTATCCTTTTCGCGGGCTTCTTCGAGTGTCCAACCTTCAAGCACGGCTTGACGAGAGAGGCGAACCTTGCCGTTGGCATCCACGTCGGTGACCATTACGGTCAGTTCGTCACCCATGGCGCAGACATCTTCGACCTTCTCCACACGTTCACTATCGAGCTGGGAGATGTGAACGAGACCGTCCACGCCGGGCATGATGTTCACAAAAGCGCCAAAGGCTTCGATGCGAACGACCTTGCCGGTGTAGATGTTGCCCGCCACTGCGGATTCTCCCATGGCTTCGATGCGTTCCTGAGCGATCTTGGCACCCACGCCATCGGTCGAAGCGATGTAAACAGTACCATCTTCTTCGATGTCGATCTTGACGCCGGTTTCTTCCTGCAAGGCGCGGATGTTCTTGCCGCCCGGACCAATCAGCGCACCGATCTTATCCACGGGGATCTTGACGGTGATGATGCGCGGGGCGTGCGGTTTGAGTTCTTTGCGCGGCTCAGCGAGGACCGAGAGCATCTTGTCCATGATGGACATGCGTGCCACACGAGCCTGTTCGAGCGCTTCCTTCATCATCTGGGCGCTCAAGCCACTGATCTTGATATCCATCTGCAGGGCAGTGATGCCAGCAGCGGTTCCAGCGACTTTGAAGTCCATATCGCCGAGGTGATCTTCAGTGCCTTGAATGTCGGTCAAAATTTGGTAACGACCCGAGTCGTCGGTGATGAGACCCATCGCCACACCAGAGACAGGCGCCTTGATTGGCACACCGGCGTCCATGAGAGCCAGGGTCGAACCGCAGACCGAGCCCATCGAGGTGGAGCCGTTGGAAGACAATGCCTCAGATACCACACGGATGGCATACGGGAAGGATTCTTGCGCGGGCAATACCGGTTCAAGCGCACGTTCAGCCAATGCACCATGACCAACCTCGCGGCGGCTTTGTCCGCGCAGGGGTTTCACTTCACCCGTGGAGAACGGAGGGAAGTTGTAGTGGTGCATATAGCGCTTGGTGTCGTTCGGGGTGAGGTTGTCCAGCTCCTGCGCTTCGCCCAATGTTCCGAGCGTGGCGAAGGAGAGGATCTGGGTTTCACCGCGGGTGAACAGACCGGTTCCATGCGCGCGGGGTGAAACGTTCACGTCACACCAGATCGGACGGATTTCAGTCGGCTTGCGACCATCAGGGCGAGCGCCCATGCTCAAAATGCGTTCGCGAACGACAGCCTGTTCCGCCAATTCGAATGCCTCGCGGAATTCGTTGACGGGCATGGTTTCGGCGGCGTTACCACCTTCAGGCACGGTGCAGAATTCAGCTTCGGCGGTTTCCTTGATGGTGCTCATGCCGGTGTAGAACTCCACCTTGGAGAGCGGCTTGTCGAGAAGTTCGTTCATCGGTCCGCTGACGCGGTCGAAGACCTTCTTCTTGATGTCTTCGCTCGGCAGGAAGAGTTTGATCTCGCGTTTGGGCTTGCCGATCTCGGCAGCCATTTGCAATTGCAGGTCAATGATTGGTTGAATGGATTTATGTCCGAGTTCCAATGCCTGTACCATCACATCTTCGGGAATTTCGACTGCGCCACATTCCACCATGAGGATGGCATCCTTCGTACCTGCAATGCGCAGGTCGAGGTCAGAGGCTTCGATCTCAGCAAAGGTTGGGTTGATGACGAACTCGCCGTTCACACGTCCCACGCGGACGGCGCCTACAGGTCCGCCCCAGGGAATGTCTGAGATCATGATCGCAGCCGAAGCGGCGTTAATGGCAAGGATATCCAGCGGATTGATTCCGTCGGATGAGAAGGAATACATGATGACCTGCACTTCATTGCGCATGCCATCCTGAAAGAGCGGGCGTAGAGGTCGGTCGGTAAGGCGAGCGGTGAGGATAGACTCAGTAGAGGCGCGCCCTTCTCGGCGGAAGAAAGAGCCGGGAATTTTTCCTCCGGCATACAATCTTTCTTCGTATTCCACGCTCAAGGGGAAGAAGTCGATTCCGTCGCGCACGCCACCCATGGTGGCAGAGGCGAACACGATCGCATCATCGATACCAAGCGTAAGAGCGCCGCCAGCCTGCCCGGCTAAGCGACCCGTTTCGATGGTTACCGTCTTGTTCCCAACGACGGCCGAATAACGTTTACCTTCGGGTTTCATATTTAATTGTCTCCTAAAATCTGGGCGAATCACGGTCGCCCCTGAAAAGCTCCCGCCTCGGGGTCAGGGACTGAAGAGTGGGAACAACCGAGTTGTTCGCGCTATTCAATTCCTGACTGCGGGTTAAAAAGACCCTAAAGGTCTCGAAGACCTTTAGGGTCTAAATCTCTTACTTGCGGCGCAGGTTCAATTTTTCAGTCACGTTCAAATACGACTGATAGTTGCTCTGGCGCAGATAGGTGAGCAAGCGGCGGCGCTGACCAACCAACTTGAGCAAACCGCGGCGGCAGGATTGGTCCTGCTTGTTGTTGCGCAAGTGCTCAGTCAACTGCTGAATGCGGTTGGTAAGGATGGCAACCTGAACTTCAGGCGAGCCGGTGTCCTTATCGTGGCGATGAAAATCTTCGATCGCCTTCGTCTTAACTTCCTTTGCGAGGGGCATGACGTATGCTTCTCCTTTCTCAAAAAATTGCAGGTCTCCGTGCCGAAAGCTTTTAAACCGTCGGTAGGACCAGTCACGGGGCAGGATTATACCAGAATTCGCCCTGAGCGGAACCGCCTCAGCGGTGAAGTCGAAGGGCAGCCTCATGCTCCTCAAAATGCCCTGTCACATAGCGGAAAAGACGCTCAACGCTGACCTCGCCCTTGAGATCAGACACATAATCAAGCGGATACACGGCAATTTTGCCGAGATCCTCCTCCCGCGTCCGCCTCAATTCGGACTTTATGACTGCGTGCGCCTTCCCGTAAGCCTTGAGCAAACTCTGACGGCTGACTCGTTCGCTCCGTCCGCGCCCGAACCAGGCGTTGACCGAGTTGAAGAAGCGTGAGGGGAAATGCCGCATCAGAAAGTTGTACAGCCCGGTCGCATGAACCGTCATCCAAACCTCCAACGCCAGCGCCCGTGGACCCAGCGTAATATGAAAAAGGATGTCTCCAACACTCCACGCCGGGTTATCGGTGGGCAGGGAGTAGTTCTCTTCAGGAATTGAATTGACCAGTTCAATAAACCGGCGATGCGTATCATCTAATTGGGCTTCAAGTTCTTTTTTGTTCATTAGAATTCCCATCTTGCATTTGAATTTTGGCTGTGATAAACTCTGCTCATCTAATTCTAATTTGAAAGGAGGTACTTTTGAATGTCTATCGTGATGATTGAAACAAAAAATCTATGCGTGCCTCCCCGCGGGTTGGTTGGGTAATTAATTCCCATTTCTGAAACCTTGCCGCAGGCGCGCTGATGCCCTGCGGTTTTTTGTTGCCATAGGGCGGAACATCGGTATCGAAAACTTTACAAACAATTAAATCAGGAGTATCCATGCCCTCTGTCATTTCGATCTCGAAACTGGCAAAACATTACCAGGTCCCCGAACGTGAGGCGGGTTTGAAAGCCGCCGCCAAGGGACTCTTCAAACGCACCTACAAAACCGTCAAAGCGGTAGACGGTATCTCGTTCGATATTCAGCCTGGCGAAGTGGTCGGCTTTCTCGGTCCGAACGGCGCAGGCAAGACCACCACGCTCAAAATGCTCAGCGGACTTTTGCACCCCACCTCTGGCGAGCTTTCTGTGCTGAGCTATGAACCCGCAAAACGCAACCATGATTATCTGCGCCAGATCACTTTGGTGATGGGAAACCGCAACCAACTTTCGTGGGATTTGCCCGCCCTTGATTCGTTCGACTTGCAGCGCGCCATCTACGGCATTCCAACCGAGGAGTTCAAACGCACCCGCGATGAATTCATCGAGTTGTTAGACTTGAAAGAATTGGTACAGAAACCCGTCCGCAATCTTTCATTGGGTGAGCGCATGAAGATGGAGATTGTCGGCGCTTTGTTGCACAAACCGAAAATTCTCTTCCTCGATGAGCCGACATTGGGTCTCGATGTGACCATGCAGAAGCGCATCCGTTCATTCATCGCAGAATATAACAAACGCTACGGCGCGACGGTGCTGCTCACCAGTCACTACATGGCAGATGTAGAAGCCTTGTGCAAACGCGTCATCGTCATCCACCACGGACAGTTGCTCTTCGATGGCGACCTTACCGCGTTGGTGCAAAAGTTCTCAGCCTTCAAGACCGTCGCTTTCGACATTGACAACCCGAATCAGGATTTCAGTCAATACGGCGATGTAGTGTCCATTGACGGCTTGCATGTGACCTTGCGCGTGGCGAAGGAGAAAACCTCTGCCGTCACGACCCGTCTGCTCAGCGACCTCGCCGTGGATGATCTCACTGTCGAAGCCACGCCCATCGAAGATGTGATCGAGTCCGTCTTCTCGGTCAAGAAAGAAGCGATGGAATGAAGCGATACATTGACTTTTATCTCACATCCATGAAGATGGCTGTCATCGAGCAGTGGCAGTATCCCATCGCCAATTATTTTTACATGATCGGTATGATCGCCGAACCAGTCATTTACATGGTGGTCTGGTCTGCGGTGGCGACCCAGCAAGGCGGTATGGTGGGTGGGTACACTCCCGGCGCGTTTGCCGCCTACTACATCGTGTGGACCCTCGTCCGCAGCATGAACGTGGTCTTCACGCCTTACGGGTGGGAATGGCGCATTCGGCAGGGCCAACTGTCGATGAGTCTGATGCGTCCGATTCATCCGCTTCACAACGACGTGGCATTCTTCGCAGGCTGGAAGGTCGTCGTCATTATCTTGTGGATTCCGCTGGCGTTGGCGCTCACACTATTCTTCAAGCCCGATCTGCACCCAACTTTGCTGAATGGCATCGTGTTCTTTTTTGCGATTTGGTTTGCCTACCTGATCCGCACCATGACTCTCTCTCTACTTGGCATGGTCACATTTTGGACGACGCGTGTTAGCGCCTTGTTTGAGTTGTACTTCGCCGCGGAGCTGGTCCTTTCGGGTCGTCTTGTTCCACTTTCTCTAATGCCAGAATGGGTTCAAAGATTGGCTTGGTTCTTTCCATTCCGTTGGGCGTTCGGATATCCCATCGAAGCCTTGATCGGGAATATGTCCGTCAATGATCTGTTCATTGGCTTGGGCATGCAACTCGCGTGGATCATCTTTGGCGCAGTCGCTGTGAGCCTCGTTTGGAAAGTTGCCATTCGCCGCTTTTCGGCGGTGGGAGGTTAACATGACAGGAATACGTCTTGCATTCAACTATTTGCGGATCGGTATCATGAACGAGTTCCAATACCGCGCCAATCTTTATATTCAGATCCTTCAGACCTTCATTGCTCTGGCAACCGGGCTCATCGGGTTAAATTTAGTCTTTGATCAAACTTCCCAATTGGGAGGCTGGGGCAAAGCGGACTTGCTAGCGGTCATGGGTGTTTTCACCATGACGGGCGGATTCATCCGTGCCGCCATTCAACCCAACATGGAACGCCTCATGGACGAGATCCGCGAAGGGACTCTCGACTACGCCCTCACCAAACCTGCCGACTCCCAATTGCTCGTCAGCGTGCGCGAGTTCCGCCTCTGGCAAATGGTGGACGTAGTGACCGGCGCAATTGTGTTGATCGTTGCGCTCGTGCAGTTGAACTGGCTGATAAGTATTTGGTCTGTGCTTGGCTTTTTCTCAGCGCTGGTCTTGGGTGCGATCATGGTCTACAGCTTTTGGCTCATCATCACATCCACAGCTTTTTGGTTTGTGCGCGTTAACGAGATCGCCAATCTCTTTGAGGGTCTTTATGCCGCTGGTCGCTGGCCCGTAGATATCTACCCCAACTGGCTGCGCTATGGTCTGACCTTTCTCGTCCCCGTCGCCTTTGCCGTGACCGTACCCGCCTCCGCCATTACGGGACGCCTGACTCTCGAAACCTGGCTGGGTGCCCTCGCCCTGACCTTGGTTCTGTTCATCATTGCCCGCACGGTATGGATGATCGGAGTGAGAAATTACTCCGGCGCTTCTGCGTAAAAAAAGACGGTCACTCTGAAGTGACCGTCTTTTTTTTATACCTCTACCTGAATGGAACTGCCTGACTCATACCGCCTCAACCCAGATTTGAACATGATCACCGCAAGGATGAGAAACACCAACGCTCCAGCCGCCATCTGCAGCAGACTCGTCCACGTGAAAGAGCGGACAAACTCTGCCGGAACATTCCCAACCAATGCCGCAGGGATGATCGTCAGCAAAATGAACTTGGTGGTTGTATTGAACAAGGCACTTGGATACAGCGAGAATGTCAACAACGCGCTCAAAGCGACCTGGCTCAATGCCACTGTGTTCCCGATCCAAAACGAGAGGGATTGGATGATGGTCAGGAAAGAAATGAAGATGCAGACCCCGGCAACGACTCCCAGAACATAACGCAGAACGCCATCCCAAGTGAAATAACCCGAGAGGACAAAACTCGCAAATCCGTATAAGACATCTCCCATGCCGCTGCCAATGCTACGGGATGCCAAAACATGCAGCAGCACCGGTTTGGGTAGGGAGAGGTAATAATCCAACCGTCCCTGTGCAATGACTTCACCCAATGTAGTGAAATTACCGAAGAAATAAGCAGCTGCTCCCCAAGCCGTGGCGGCGATGCCGAATAATAGCATCATATCGTTGACCGTCCAGCCGCGCACGTTCTCGAATTTGTCAAAGTATAAGATCCAGAATACAAAAAACCCGGCATTGTTGAGGATCATGAAAATGATCTGCGTGAAAAACGCCGCGCGGAACTCCATGGCGGCTTGCAGGTTGGCTTTCCAAAGCGCGAAAAGAAAACGGAGATTTTTCATTCTAGCCGCCGTTTACCGTCAGCACTTTTTCGCCGCTGCGATATGCCATGGCAAGTGCGAATACCAAAACCGCCACCCAGATCCACTGACCCGCAAGCATCTGCCAGAAAAGGTCAACTTCCGGCTTCACGAACAGACGGGCAGGGGCATACATCATGTATGGGAAAGGCAGGGCGCGTGCAATGCCTTGCAACCACACTGGGAACATATCCAATGGCAGGAGCATGCCGCCGAGGATGAAGACCGCTTTTTGATAGATCAATTCAAAGGAATTGGTTTCCTCCACCACAAAGGCGGTCAGCCCGATCAATGCCATCATGCAAAAATGCAGCACCCATGCGCCGACCATGGTGGTCAATGCCATCAGCCAGCCTAAGAGAGAGGGCGGAGGTCCGGCAAGAAGCCACGTCACCCCAACCCCGACAAGGATGTTCATGCCAATGCGCATGAGACTGTCTCCCAGCCCGAATGAAAAGTGATACAACAGGAAGTTATACGGCTTGCTCAAGATGTATGCCACTTCACCGTTCTTGACCTGCTCCGAAATGACACGATTAATGCGTGGTCTGCCCAGCTCGATGGTTTCAGCCATCATCAAATACCAGAGCATATTGGCAAGAGTCAGCCCGTTGATGACATCGGTTCCAGCAATGGTAAAAGTGGTCTTCCACAACCCAGCGAAGATGAAAAGAAAAATACCAATGCTAATTGACCGTCCGATAAAATCGCCCGGGTAGGCAATGTTATTAATGACCTGCATTTGGACAATGGCAAGATATTTTTTCATGCCGTTGGCGCTTCCTTATATACTTTTGCAATAACCTCTTCCAATGGCGGGTCAGAAATGGTGATGTCCACAAGATCACCGATGCTGGAGAGATGCGACATGACCGAGTCTACTGGTGTCTCGTTTGTATCGAAGCGTAATTTCACGCCATAGCGCCCGACCTTCAACACTTCCACGCCATCAAGTTTGAAATCTGCGGGGACTTGTTCCGCATAACGCACTTCGACCATTTTGGTGGTCAGGTGTTTGCGCTTCAAATTCGAGACTTTGTCTTCATAAACGATCTGTCCATGGTTCACAATGATGACGCGTTTGCACAGGGCTTCCAAGTCACCAGCATCGTGCGAGGTGAGCAGCACGCCTACACCTTCTTCCTGATTCATCCTGCGGATCGCATCACGGATGTGCTGTTTGGCAACCACGTCTAAGCCAATGGAAGGCTCATCGAGCAGGAGCAGTTTCGGGCGGTGAAGGAGCGAGGCGGCAACTTCGCATCTCATCCGCTGTCCAAGCGAAAGTTTGCGGACGGGAGTCTCCAGTAAGTCCTGAATCTCAAACGCCTCCGAGAGAAAATCCACACGCTTTTTTATTTCGCGATCATCCAACTCGTAGATTTTTCCAAAGAGCATGAAGGTATCAATGGCGGGCAGGTGATACCAAAGCTGTGGGCGTTGACCAAAGACTGTGCCAATATGAAAGGCAAGTTTTTGTCGCTCTTTCCATGGAGTAAAACCAAGTACACTAGCTACACCATTGGTGGGATGCAAGATTCCAGTCAGCATCTTGATGGTGGTGGATTTGCCCGCGCCGTTCGGACCAATGAACCCAAGCAGTTCACCTTCTTCCATGCGGAAGGAAATTCCGCGTACGGCTTCCACCGTGCTGTATTCTGGTTTGAACAGTGCGCGTGCCGAGGCTGCCAGCCCGGCGGCTTTACGCTTGGTCTGGAAAGTCTTTTGAAGTTGGTGTACGGAAATGGATGTCATGATTTTGTAAAATTGAAAAATTGGATTTCATAGTATTATAGCGGGATGAGGCATTCAATGCGAAAGAAATTTATTTTAGCGTTCATGGCATTGCTGTTCATCGCTTGCTCCACAACAAGTGCGCCGCAACCAACAGCGACCCCTGCTTTTACATCCACTCCGCTCAATACGCCCACCAACACCGAAACACCAACTCCGCGCCCCTCTGCGACCATCGTGCGTATCGCTACCTGGGACCCCAACCAGCCAACTGTTACTCCCTTTGCTTTGATGGTGGATGGTAATACCGTCACGCCATTTGCTACTGCCACATTGAATCGTCCTGGGGTTGGGTTTGCTTCGGTAACCTATTCACCAAAAAAGATCTATTGGGGCGGCTGTACCCCCAATTCAGTTACCATCACCGCTGAGGTGGACGACCCCGAAGAAGTTTTTAGTGTCATTATTTTTCTGCGCGTCAAAGACCTCAAAGAAGAAGATTACACTCCATGGACCAATGGCGATGTCATGTTGAATCGCGGTCAAGGTGTTTTCACAACAAAGTTGGTTGGAAGCAAGATCAATGGGCACGATCATTATCTGCGTTCATGGGTGTACTTCCAACTTGTAGCAACCAATATTGAAGGTGAAGAAATTGGTCGTACGAAAATTTATGAAAAGGCATTCGATATGTATCCCTGTCCATGTCTAACGCCGCTCACTGGCTGCCCGATCAACACGCCGAAACCAAAAACTACACCAACTGTCAAACCATAATGACCATGAAAAAAATCGTATCTCTCACCCTTCTTGTCCTTTTCTCGATTTCCTGTTCGTTCGGATCGCTCATCCCAGCCGCCGCGACGCCAACCCTCGAACCCACCCAACCGGATACAGCAACGCCTCTTCCTACATCCACGCCTGTGTTGCCCACTTCAACCTTTACCTTAACCCCAACCTTGATCGGCTATAAAACCCATACACCCACGGCTTTACCTACCAGTACGCTTGAACCTTCGCCGACGCCTCTCGTCCTTCCCACTGATACATTCATGCCGCCTGTGAAAATGGAAGGTTTTGTTTCAGTGAATATCTCTCTAAAAGAAATCTATAAAGATAAAGGTTGTTTCCCGGCTGTTGTCCGCATTACGGCGCAATTGACTACCACTGTGAATGTGGCGCATGTCCTTTTGTTCGTACGTTTCAAAAGCCTCAAAGCAGAACGCGCCGCAAAGTGGACCACGATTGAAATGCAGCCGATCGGGGCAGGCACATTTATTCACGACCTTGCATCCAGCCAAATGCTCGAAGATGCTTACTTCGAAACTTCATGGATCGAGTATCAAGTCGTGTCTGCCAATCAAGCTGGCACAGAAGTTGGTCGTACCGACATATTCAAAGAACGCCTCAAGATGTTAGAGTGTGTTCCTCCTACCGCTACCATCAAACCCTAATGAACTTCCCTGCTGATCTTATTCGCTTTTTGACATCTGCCACGCGAGTCGTTGCACTCACCGGAGCTGGAGCTTCCCAAGAAAGCGGACTCCGCACCTTTCGCGACGCTCAAACCGGACTTTGGGCTCAATACAAACCAGAAGATTTAGCCTCTCCTGAAGCCTTTGCCCGCGACCCCAAACTCGTTTGGGATTGGTATGCCTGGCGTCGTGAAGCCATAAAAGGAGTTCGCCCAAACCCCGGGCATTATGCCTTGGTCGAAATGGAAAAGCGCATCCCCCAATTTACCCTCATCACCCAAAATGTAGATGGGTTACATCGCTTTGCAGGCAGCAAAAATGTACTGGAACTGCACGGCAATATTCAACGTGTACGCTGTTCAGAATGCGGCATGTTCACAGAAACCTGGGGTGACGATACAGAATCTGTGCCGACTTGTTCCGCTTGTAATGGGCTTCTCCGCCCGGATGTTGTTTGGTTCGGTGAATCGTTACCTCGTGCCGAACTCGAAGCCGCCGTCAACGCCTCGCGGACGGCTCATGTCTATTTTTCCATTGGCACATCGGGTGTTGTGCAACCAGCCGCTTCTCTGGCATATGCTGCTCGAAATAATGGCTCCGTCGTCATCGAGATCAATGCCGAGCCAACGCCGCTTACTCCCAAAGTAGATTTTGCCTTCCACGGTAAGTCTGGCGAGATATTGCCTGATTTACTCAAAGCAGTATGGGGATAATTTTTTTTATTATTCTTCTATATCAAAAACTGTATCGGGAAGACTAATACCTGACTTCTTGAATTTTTCCAGAAAGTGAGGGCGGAGACCGGTTGACATTAGCTTACCAATGATCCTGCCGTTCTTGAAGTCAGTCTGGTGAAAATGGAAAATGTCCATTAATACGAATGTGTCACCCTCCAACCCTTGCACTTCGGTGATGTTTACGACGCGTCTCGTTCCGTCGCGCATTCTTTCCATATGAACGATAAGATCGATAGCTGACGATACTTGTTCACGTATGGCCTTCAGCGGAAGGTCCATGCTTGCCATCAAGACCATTGTCTCAATTCTACGCAACGTATCTCGTGGGCTGTTAGAGTGGACGGTTGTCAGCGATCCATCGTGACCTGTGTTCATGGCTTGGAGCATATCAAGTGCTTCTCCGCTGCGCACCTCTCCCACAACGATCCTGTCTGGTCGCATACGAAG
>Ga0075012_10000670_pt1 | contig 35595 bp, 22 predicted proteins | sample All_14_2_FD_71474 | JGI IMG/M metagenome (GOLD analysis project Ga0075012, IMG submission 71474) | Freshwater microbial communities in response to fracking from Pennsylvania, USA - Allegheny Zone_MetaG_DW_15 | ecosystem: Environmental > Aquatic > Deep subsurface > Groundwater > Drilled...
CCCTGGCCGTTGTCGGACACCTGGAGTTCGGCGTAAGGACCGGGCTGGAGGCCGGGAAGGAAGCCGGGGGGGCGGTGGGATTCCACCTCCTTGACGCGGAGGGAGAGGGTGAGAACGCCGGGCAGCTCCTGCATGGCGTGGGCGGCATTGGTGGCGAGATTGATCAGGATCTGTTGGATCTGGGAGGAGTCGCCGAGGATCGTGGGCTGGCTTTCCATCCGGGTGACAAGCTGGATGCTGACGGGGAGGGTGGCCCGGAGGAGCCGGACGGATTCCTGGATGCAGTCGGCGAGGTTGAGGGGGACGCGGACGGGTTGTTGGCGCCTGCTAAATGTGAGGATCTGGCGGACCAGATCCTTGGCGCGGTGCGAGGCCTTGAGGACTTCGTTGAGGAGGGGGCGGACTTCGCCTTCTTTCGGGGATTCCATGCCGGCGAGTTCGGTGTATCCGATGATGGCGCCGAGGATGTTGTTGAAATCGTGGGCGATGCCGCCGGCCAGGGTGCCGACTGCCTCCATTTTTTGCGATTGCCGGAGCTGGTTTTCGAGGGCTCGGGTGGCTTCCTCGCGCCGTTTCTGCTCGGTGACGTCATTCATGGTGCCGAGCATGATGGTCGGGCGGCCGGATTCATCACGGAGGACGACGCCGTGGTCCTCGACGTGGATCCAGCTCCCGTCCCTGCGGCGGAACCGGTAGGCGGTGTCGTAGCGGTTCCCGTGGCGGATGACATGTTCGAGGGTGTTGACGGAGTGCTCGCGGTCCTCGGGGTGGATGGATTCGGCCCAACGCCCGATATTCATGCCCTGGAAGTCTTCCGGGGGATATCCGGTGACGCGGTAAATGGCGCCGGACCAGACGATTTCCTCGGATTGGATGTCGTATTCGTAAACCAACTGGCCGGTTTGCTCCGCCATGATGCGGAAACGCTCCTGGGAACGGCGGCGTTCGGTGATGTCGGTGATGCTGCCGCGGAGGAGATTACGGTCGGGGGAGGGCAAACGGATGAGCCGGAATTCGCAGAGGATATTTTCCCCGGTTTTGCGGCGGAGAAGCCATTCGAAGAGGATATTTTTCCCCCGGGCCGCGGATTGGATGACGATGGCGGCCTTGTCGGCCGAGGGCATGCCGTCGGGCTGGAATTCGGGGCTGACTTCCACGGGTCCGCATTCGGACAGTTCCCGGCCTGACATGAGGAACAGCTTTTGTGCCTGGGGATTGTGGTCGACGAACTTCATGGTGTCGGCATCGATGACCACGATGGCATCCGGAGAGTGCTGGATGAGGGTGCGGAAGCGTTCCTCGCTGAGGCGGAGGGCGGATTCGGACTGGCGCTGGTCGGTGATGTCGCTGAAGGAAACGGTGACAAGGTTGGTGTCCTGGGGATCGGCATGGGCGACCGGGCAAGCACTGATGTTCAGCCAGCGGATGCCGCGGTGGGGGGTTTGGACGCCGAGAATTCTGTCACGGACGGGATTTCCGGTGTGCAGACAAATTTGTACCGGCAATTCGGAGTTTGGAATTTCCTGGTTGTCGGTGTCGTAGACCTTCCAGGAGGGATCCATGAATGTAAGGTCTTTGATGGCTTCCTCGCTGAGCCCGAGGATGTCGCAGGCACTGGGATTGCAGTCGAGAAGAGTGCCGTCGCGGTGGTAGATCAGGATGCCCTCGCCGAGGCTGTCGATGACGGAGCGGTACCGGGCCTCGCTGTGGACAACGCGGGCCACGGCGTGGAGGCGCTCGAGTTCCGTGCCTGCCCGGGCGGCGAAGAGGTTGAGTGCGGCGGGGATATCCGGACGGTCGGCAAGAGGTTGGTCGTGGACGATGACAATCAGGCCGATGGGAACATTGCGGCTGTCGAAAAGCGGAATACCCGCGTAACTTTCCGCCCGTATTCCCGCCAGCATGGGGTCCTTGGGATAGCGTGTTTGGATGCCGGATTCGTGGAAGCAGAGGGACATGCCGACGACATCCTCGCAGGGAGTTCCGGCGAGGAGGTATTCGAAATTTTCCGCGAGGGCGTTTCCGCTGTGGACGGCGACGGTGGAGATGAGGCCCCGGGTGGGGTCAGACAACTCGCCCACGAAGCAGCAATGGATGCCGAGGCAAGCGGCCAGTTCGGTGACGAGTGAGTCAAAAAAATCCTTTCCCACCAGGGGGGACACGCGCAGGAAAGCCCGGAGGGCATCCTCGGAAGGACAGGTCTCTGTGGTGGGTGGGTGGTTAAGGCTCACAGCGGATCCTGATCTATTGCTAGCAGGAGTTTTGCCGAGTGAAAGACGCTTTCCCGGCCTGTTCCACAGGCGGGGATTATTTGTTCACCAAGACCCAACCCTGGCTGAGGAGGGGTTCTGCCTTCTTGAATTTGATCGTCTGGGTTTCGGATCCCTTGCGGATGGTCACCAGGTCGTTTCTCCCGATTTTGGGGATTTCCCGGTGGATGGGGAGGGTGATTTCCGGTTTCGCGGGGGTGTTCTCCGCGCCGGCATCCTGCTGTGGTGCGGAAGGGGCATCGAGCACGGGGTCCGGACCGCGGCCGAGGAACTGTGGCAGGTTGCGGAGGAAGTCCTCGAAGGCCGCGAGGTTGGTGGTGGAGCGGAAGAGGTTGTGCACGGTCTCGCGCCTGATGGTGCGCATGAGCTCCTCGAACATGGAGTAAGCTTCCTGCTTGTATTCGATGAGAGGGTCCTTCTGGGCGTAGGCGCGGAGACCGATGGAGGTGCGCAGGCCGTCCATGGCGTAGAGGTGTTCCTGCCAGGGGCGGTCGATGGCGTTGAGGAGGATCATCCGCTCCATCGATTGGACGGCGGCGGGATTCTCGAACTGGTTCTTGAGTTCGTAGGCTTTTCTGACCCGCTCCTGGATCAGGGCGGAAATGGATTTGGGATCCGACGTCCAGTCGACATCCTCCTGGCGCAGGCCGAGGGGCATGGCGCTGTTGAGCCAGCGGAGAAGGCCTTCGACATCGCGGTGGTCGGGTTCCAGGCGGGATGCCACTTCCTCCCCGATCACCTCGTTGACGACGTTGAAGAGTTCGGGGCGGCAGTCCTCGGAATCGATGATGTCCATGCGGTTGGTGTAGATCACCATCCGTTGCTGGTTCATGACATCGTCGTATTGCAGGGTGTGTTTGCGGATCTGGTAGTTGCGCTGTTCGACGCGCTTCTGGGCCGTCTCCACCGTGCGGTTGAGCCAGGGGTGCTGGAGGCCTTCGTTGTCCTCCATGCCAAGGCGGGTCATCATGCCGGAGATGCGGCGGGAATCGCCGAAGTTCCGCATGAGATCGTCCTCGAAGGAGATGTAAAACTGGGAGGAACCGGGGTCGCCCTGGCGGGCGCAGCGTCCGCGGAGCTGGCGGTCGATGCGCCGTGCCTCATGGCGTTCGGTGCCGGTGACGTGCAGGCCCCCGAGTTCGGAGACGCCGGTGCCGAGTTTGATATCGGTGCCGCGGCCGGCCATGTTGGTGGCGATGGTCACGGACCCCTGCTGGCCCGCGCGGGCGACGATCTCGGCTTCCGACTGGTGGTATTTGGCGTTGAGTACGTTGTGGGGGATGTTCTCCCGCTTGAGCATGCGGGAAATGACCTCGGAGGATTCCACCGAGGTGGTGCCGACGAGGATGGGCTGGCCCTTGGCGTTGCGCTGCTTGATGTCGGCGATGAGGGCGCCCAGTTTTTCCCGGCGGGTTTTGAAGATGACATCATCGGCATCCTTGCGGACACAGGGGCGGTTGGTCGGCATGGTGACGACCTGGAGTTTGTAGATGTCGTTGAACTCGTGGGCCTCGGTCTCGGCCGTTCCCGTCATGCCGCCGAGTTTCTCGTAAAGGCGGAAATAATTCTGGATGGTGATGGTGGCGAGGGTCTGGGTCTCGCGGTCGATCTGGACGCCTTCCTTGGCCTCGACGGCCTGGTGGAGGCCGTCGCTCCAGCGTCGGCCCGGCATGAGGCGGCCGGTGTATTCGTCGACGATCAGGACCTTGTTGTCCTGGACGACATATTGGACGTCCTTTTCGTAGACGCAGTAGGCGCGGAGGAGCTGGGAAATGTTGTGGATGCGCTGGTTGGACTCGTCGTAGGCCGCCTGGACTTCCTGCTTTTTGCGGAGCTTGTCCTCCTCGGAGAGGGCGGGATCGGCATCGATGTCGTGGTTGAGGGTGATGAGGTCGGGGAGGACGAAGGTGTCGGGATCGCTGGGATTGAGGAAAAGGCGGCCTTTTTCCGAGAGGTCGGCCTCACTGCTCTTTTCCTCGATGGTGAAAAGGAGTTCTTCCTTGAGCTTGTAGAGTTCGGTGCGGCGGTTGTCCTGGTAGAGGGCGAGCTCGGCGTCGTCGATGGCGCGGCGGATTTCCGGTTCCTCCTGGCACTTGAGGAGGATTTTGTTCCGGGGCATGCCGAATTTGACCTTGAGGAGGAGGCGTCCGGCTTCGGCAAGGCGGCCCTCATCGAGGTGTTTCTTGGCCTCGTTGGCCATCTCGGAGCATTCCTGGCTTTGCTTGCGGACGAGGCTGGCGACGACGGATTTGTATTTGTCGTATTGGTGGGTGCTGACGGTCGCGGGACCGGAGATGATGAGAGGGGTTCGCGCTTCGTCGATGAGGATGCTGTCGACTTCGTCGACGATGGCGTAGTAATGGCCGCGCTGGACGAGTTCTGCCTTGCTGGAGGCCATGCCGTTGTCGCGGAGGTAGTCGAAGCCGAATTCCGAGTTGGTGCCGTAGGTGATGTCGCAGGCGTACTGTTCGCGGCGCTCGGTGGGGGATTGGCCGTTGAGGAGGCAGCCGACGGTGAGGCCGAGTTCGCGGTAGATTTCGCCCATCCATTCGCTGTCGCGCTGGGCGAGGTAATCGTTGACGGTGACCACGTGGACACCTCGGCCGGTAAGGGCGTTGAGGTAGGTGGGCAGGGTGGCGACGAGGGTTTTGCCCTCGCCGGTGGCCATTTCGGAAATCCGGCCCATGTGGAGGGTGATGCCGCCGAGGAGCTGGACATCGAAGGGGATCATGACCCAGGGGATGTCCTGGCCGCGGACATTGACGATGCGGTTGGCCTGGGTGAAGCGACGGCAGCAGTTTTTGACCACGGCGAAGGCCTCGGGAAGGATGTCGTCGACGGTTTCCCCCTTTTGGAGGCGTTCGCGGAACTCGGTGGTTTTGGCCTGGAGTTGTTCGTAGGAGAGGGTGTGGAGCTGCTGCTCGAACTCGTTGATCCGGGCCACGAGGGGGCGCAAGCGCTTGACCTCGCGGTCATTTTTGGTGCCGACAATCTTTTTGAGAATCCACTGAATCATGCGAGCAATAGATCGTAGCGGGGTTTCCGACGCTGCCTAGATGAAAAAGGGGGGGTGGAAACGGCCATGGGGGAACGCGGAAAATTCCGGTATTCGGATGGGTTCAACGGGCGGTGAGTTCGACCATGCCGGAACGGGTGGCGAGCATCTGGCCGTTGCGGATGAGGAGGGAGAGGGAAATCTTGATTTTTTCCCCGGCTTTGAGGCGCTGGATGTTGCGGGGGATGTCCTGTTCGGCGCGGACCCTGTAGGCACCGATGCCGGTGACGAGCATGCCGCGTTCGATCCCGGCTTTGGCGGCGGGGCCGTCCTTGTCGACGCGGACGACGATGAGCCCGGTGCCGGGGCGGAAACCGAACGTGGCGGCGAGGTCCGCATCCAGTTCCTGCACGCTGAGGCCGAGTTTGTCCTGGATGACTTTGGTCAGGGAAACCGGGGGTGGCTCGGGTTTCTTGCCCTCGGCGATGGCGATGGAGTCGACGGCGAAGGCGCGGACGCGTTCGCCGGGGATGGCGAAGCCGATGTTGTCGACGCCGGTCTGGCTGAGCTTGGCGGAGTTGAGGCCGACGAATTTGCCGCTGATGTCGACAAGGGGGCCGCCTGAATTTCCCGGATTGATGGCCGCGTCGGTTTGGAGGAGGGAGTCGTAGGTCACGTCCTGGATGGAGAGGCTGCGTTCCTTGGCGCTGAGGATGCCCTGGCTGACGCTGCTCTCGTAGCCGACGGGGTTGCCGATGGCGATGACCGTCTGGCCGAGGAGGTTGGGGGAAAGATCATTCACATCGATGATGGGAAAGGGGTCCTTGCGTTGGATATGGATGAGGGCGAGGTCGAGGTCCGGATCATCGCGGAGGAACTTGGCCTCGTAATCGGTGCCGTCGGAAAGGGTGACCTTGATTTTGGCGTCCTTGGCGCGGGCGACGACGTGCTCATTGGTGACGATGTAGCCGCGGGGGTCGATGATGAGGCCGGAGCCCAGGCTGCGGGAGGGGACCTGGAGGATGCGTCCACCCCGGCTGAAGCCGTAAAACTGTTCGAAGAAAGAATCCATGGGATCGACGACGCGCCGTTGTTCCACCACCTCGGTGTAAATGTTGACGACGGCTGGGCGGGCTTTTTTGACCACCTGGACGACGGGTTCCTCCTCCGGGGAGATGGCGTGGGCGTGGGGTGGGACGAGGAACGCGGCCAGTAACAGGGGGCAGAGGAGAGGGGCGAGCCTGGAATAACAAGGGGCGGGTGTGGCTTCGGAGTTTTGGGGTTGGCTGGCGTGGATCATAAGGTTAGAACGTCGGGATGGGCAAACGGATTCACCCTAAAGAAAAAGGACCGGGGGCGCAATACCGGGCATTCACGCGGCTGGCGGAGGAGCCGGTGGAGCCATGGGATGAGATTGAGGTTCAACGGCTTTGGTTCGAACAGGCCTACAAGAATCCGCTGCGGACAGCCGAGGGCGAGGAAGTGGAGGTGCTGCAGCCGGGTTTTTGGAACAAATCCGGGGGGCCTGATTTTTCACAGGCGGCGATCCGGCTCTCCTCGGGGAGGGTGGAATGCGGGGCGGTGGAGATCCACCTGGCGGCGCAGGATTGGACGCGACACCGCCATGACCGGGATCCCTCTTATGATCCGGTGATCCTGCATGTGGTCTGGCAGGCGGGGCCGAGAACCTTTTTCCCGGCAACCAGCGCCGGTTCCCCGGTGCGGCAGGTTGAATTGGGCACACAACTGCGCCTGCCCTTGGGGGAAATCCGCCGGGCCTTCCAAACCTCTCCGGAGGAGAGGCAGGCCGGGGCCCGCTTGGGGATGTGCCATGCCGAACTGGCCGGACTTCCGGAAGAGGACCGGATTGCCATTGTCGAGGAGGCCGGATGGTACCGTTTCCACCGGAATGTCGAGCGGATGCGTGCGCGCACGGCCCTGGTGGGCTGGGAACAGGTTTTGTGGCAGGGATTGGCCGATGCGCTGGGATATGCGTCCAACCGGGATGCCTTTGGGTGGGTGGCGCGGCGGCTGCCCGTCGCGCGGGTGTTGAAAATGGGCGGCGAGCGCGAACGGGAGGCCTGGCTCTACGGGGTTTCCGGGTTGTTGCCGGACCGCCTGGGCCGGGGGACCGCCAGGGAGTGGCCCCGCCAAATCTGGGATGCGTGGTGGCCGCACCGCGCCGGGGAGGGGGCCCCGGAATTGCCGAAGTCCCGCTGGGTGCGGAAGGGCCAGCGCCCGCTCAACCGTCCGGAGAGGCGGATGGCCGTCCTGGCGGGGATGGGGGAAAAGCCCGTGTGGCAGGGGTTTGTGAAATCCGTCAAAGCGGGTGATGGGCGCGGGATTTCCGCCCTTCTGGGCGGGTTGGAGCACCCCTATTGGAGCCACCGGCTGGCCTGGGGCGGGATCCGGTCGGTTGCCTCCATGGCTTTGATGGGGAAGGGCCGGATCCTTTCCTTCCTGTTCAACACAGCCTGGCCGCTTGCGTGGGAGGGGCAAAGGGAAACAATCCGGAAGGATTTGCCGGCCGCCCGGACCGTGGCCGGGAACCGCCCGGAGCAGGTGGCCTCGGTGCGTTTGCTGGGCAAGCGCCGGAGGGGTGCGCGTTCACTCCTGTTCCAGGAGGGTTTGATCCAAATCTACCAGGATTTCTGCCTGCGGGACCACCGGCAGTGCATGAGTTGTGATTTTCCCGAAATGGTACGCAAGTGGAAAGGGAATGCTTGAACCGGGAGACGGTACTTTGCGCCGGGCCCGGACGGGGCTAATAGTGGGACATGCCTGATTTTTCGGACGCCGCGTTGATTTTGGCCGGACACGGATCGACCGTGAATTCCGACTCGAGCCGCCCCACCTGGGAGCAGGCGGAACGCATCAAGTCCTTGGGAGTTTTTGCGGAAGTCCATGTGGGATTTTGGAAGGAGTCCCCGTCCTTCCGGGATGTGTTGGGTGCCGTGCGCGCTTCCCGGGTGTTCATCGCCCCGCTTTTCACGGCGGAGGGCTATTTCACCATGGAGATCCTGCCCCGGGAATTCGGGTTGGAGGGACGGGTGACGAAGCGGGAGGGGAAGGAGATCATTTATTGCGACCCCCTGGGACTCCATCCTTACATGTTGGAGGCGCTGCTCAAGAGCGCCCAGGCCGTGCTGGCGGGAACACCGGTGGATCCGGAGACGATCTGCCTGATGGTGGCCGGGCACGGGACGCCACGGAATCCGAATTCCAAGTCGGTGGTCGCCGACGTGGTGGAGCGTCTGCGGGCGCTGCGGATTTACGGCGATTGCCAGGGCGTGTTCATGGAGGAACCGCCGTTCATCCGCGACTGGGCCGCGCTGACGGATTGCAAGAATGTCATCGTGGTGCCGTATTTCATTTCCGACGGGCTGCACAGCTTCGAGGACATCCCGGTCATGCTGGGCATCACGGAGAATGTCCGTGAGCAGGGATTCCGGAATCCGACACATATCCACGGCCGTCGCATCTGGTATGCCCGGGCGCTGGGGGCGGAGCCGCGGGTGGCCGAGGTGATCGTGGCCCTGGTGCGGGATGCGGCCCGCACCGCCGGCGGATGATCTTTATTGGGGCTTGCCCGCCGTGAGGGCCACCAAACCGGCATCCGGTACCGCCTGTACCAAGGCATAGGATGCGCCTTCGTGCTGGATGATTTTCGCAACGATGGATTTGTCGCCTTGTTTGGCTTCGAGGGCTTTCCACGCATCCGGGATGCGCACTTTGACCGTCAGGGGGAAGGTGAAGAAACTGTCATCCATTTCGTCGGTCAGTGAAAAAGTGATCTTGTCCGGGCCGGGCGATTCCACCTTGAGGGTGGCGGTGTCGCGTTCCTGCCCGTATTTGGCTACATCGGCATAAAGTCCCAGCCACAATTTTTCCCGGTTCTCCTTCACGAACTCGAAGGTTTTTTGCATTTTTGGTTTCATGGTTTCGAGGATGTTGTGGGTGAAGAGGACGGCCCACCCGCGGTAATAAAGGGCGCGGTAGAGGGTGGGATCGATGATGTTGCGCACGTTGCCGGCGCCGTGTTTTCCCTCATCCCCGAAATCCCAGCCGCTCTGGGCATTGGTTCCCATGTAATCGATGGTGGCGGCCCCGTTCGCGGAGCCGCGGGCGCCGCGGGCCACCCGGTAGTATTTGGCGGCCAGGTTGCGGTCGTGGTATTTGGAATTCGGTCCGCCGGAGTAGGCCAGTGCGGAAGTCTGGTGGCCGGGGATGTTTTTGTCGATCTGGGCCTTGGACTCGGCGTATTCCCATGAGATGGCCTGTGCGAGTTTTTCCGGTGTGAAGCCGGGCAATTGGGGGGCGGTGTTCGGGGTTCCCGGGGCCGCCTTGGCGGGCTCGGCTTCTTCCTTTGAGGACGGGGCGTCTTCCATTTTTGGCGACGCCTTTGCCGCGGTTTTTTGGGTGGCTTGGGCTGCCTCGGCTTTGGCATAGTTCCATTCGGGAGTGCCCCAATTCAGGTCATCCACGTGGAGATGGGTCACGGTGTGGGATTCCACGCCATGGCCGAGCGCCACCAGTTCCGCGTACTGTTTCCAATAACCCGTGGACCTGCTGTAGTCCAGGCGTCCGGTGATGAGGAACCAGGTCACCTTGAAATCGTAAAGGTCGGCCTGTTCCTTCCACCAGGCGATGTCGCCCGGCTGGTTGTCATCCACCCCGAAGCTCAGGGCCGCGAGCTTGTCGTCGTGCCAGAGGCACAGGTCCGCCTCGCCCACTTTTTGCGGCCAGACCTTGTCGGTCACCTTGAAGCGAGGCTTGTCGGGTTTTTCGGAAAGGTTGAACCGGTTTTTTTCCGCGGCGAAAAGGCAGACCGGGAGAAGAAGAAGCGCCATGAGGGTCGGGGCAATCCGTTGCATGCCGGCATTTTGGGCGGATGCGGGGCGGCAAACAATCTTTTGCCAACTCATCACGATGAATGAATACCCTGGCAGAAACGGGTTTTCCGGCGATCACGGGGGGAAGGAAACGGGGAAAGGCGGGGGGTCCGAGAAAGTGGAAATTCCCATCGATTTGCCCCGGGTGGTTGTTACTGTTTCTGATTCATGATCGCACCCCTTCAACCTTGGAACAACGGCCTGGAGGCCCGGGTGCGCGAGATGTTCGGCCCCGGAGGGCTGCTTTCGAAGGCGAAGAATTTCGAGCACCGCGGCGCCCAGCAGGAAATGGCGGCGGCGGTGGCGCGTTCCCTGGAGAATGAAAGGCACCTGGTGGTGGAGGCGGGAACCGGGATCGGGAAGAGCCTGGCCTACCTGCTCCCGGCGGTCCATTTCGCGGTGGAGCAGGGGAGGAAGGCGCTGGTTTCCACCTACACCATCAACCTGCAGGAGCAACTTTTCCACAAGGACATCCCGCTGGTGGAAAAACTCGTCCCTTTCGATTTCCAATCGACCCTGCTCAAGGGCCGCCACAATTACATCTGCCCGCATCGGCTCAAGCGGGCCCGGCAGCAGGCGGCGGACCTGTTCGTGACCAGCGAGAAAGCCGAACTCGACCGTTTGTGGGAATGGTGGCAGGCGACGGACGACGGGACGCTGAGCGATTTCGACCACGCGCCGGACCCGAAGGTTTGGGCGCAGGTGTGCAGCGAGGCCCATGTGTGTACTCCCCGCACTTGCGGCAACGACCCGAAGTGCTTCTACCAGCAGGCGCGCAAACGGCTGGTCGATGCCCACGTGGTGGTCATGAACCACACCCTGTTCTTCACCTGCCTCGGGGGGATCGACGAGGATTTGCTCGCGGGGGAGGGGTATCTGTTCCCGAACGACTTCGCCGTTTTCGACGAGGCCCACAATCTCGAATCGGCGGCGGCGCGGCACATCGGGCTGAGCGTGGGTTCGGCTTCGCTGCGCTACCAACTGCACCGGCTTTACCATCCGACGACGCGCAAGGGGCTCCTGGTCCTGGCCCGCAATTTGGAAGGCCAGAAGCTGGTGGTCGACCTTCTTGACCGGGTGGATGTTTTCTTCGGGAAACTGGAGACGGCCTGCCGTTTCGACCAGGGGAACGAGTGGAGGGTCCGCCAGCCCGACTTGGTGGAGGATTCGCTGTCGCTGCCCGCGATGCAATTGCGCCAGGCCCTCATGGAGGCGGCGGGGGCGGCCGAGGACGAAACCCAGCAGGTGGAACTTCGGGACATGGCCCGGCGTTTTGCCGAGTTCAAGGACGACCTTTCGAGCTTTCTTTCCCAGGCGCATGAGAACTATGTCTACTGGGTGGAGCGGAGCGGACGCGGTCCGGGCGCGGGCCTGCAAATGCACGGGGCACCGGTGGATCTGGCGGGGGTGCTGGAACCCATGCTGTTCAAGCCGGGAAATACCTCGCTCATGACCAGTGCCACCCTGTCTGTCGGGCAGGGTTTGGATTATTTCCAGAAACGGGTGGGGGCCTTTGACGCCGACACGCTGCAATTGGATTCGCCCTTTGATTATGCGAACCAGATGAAAGTATTCATTCCGAAAGGCATGCCCGAGCCCAGCCAGGGGAAGGAATACGAGGCGGCGCTCCAGCGTTGGATCCGGTATTTCCTGCAGCAGACCGAGGGGCGGGCCTTTGTGCTGTTCACCAGCTACGGGGCGATGCAGCGCGTGGCCCAGGGGTTGTCGGGCTGGCTGACGGAGAAGGGCTGGCCTTTCCTCCTGCAGGGCGGGGGGATGTCGCGCAAGCGGATGCTGGAAGATTTCAAATCCCGCGAGAATGCGGTGCTGTTCGGGACGGACAGTTTCTGGCAGGGCGTGGATGTGCCCGGGGAGGCCCTGGTCAATGTGATCGTGACCCGCCTGCCCTTTGCCGTGCCGGACCACCCATTGATCGAGGCGAGGTTGGAATTGATCGAGGAACGGGGAGGGGATCCGTTCCGGGAGTATTCGTTGCCCGAGGCGATTTTGAAATTCCGTCAGGGAGTCGGGCGTTTGATCCGCACCGCGTCGGATCACGGCCAGGTGGCGATTTTGGACGGACGGATCCTGAGCAAGGCCTATGGCAAGGCCTTTCTGGCCAAGTTACCGGATTGCCCGGTCAGCCTGATTGGCGACGACGTACTCGATGGAAGCGGGCCGGGATTCTGAGCCCACTTTGCTGTTTTCGCGGTTGCGGCGCACGAAAAAGACAATCAGGGCGAGAATCAAACCGACGGCGGCCAGTACGATGACGGCATACCAGAGGTAGTCGGGACCGGTCACCTTGAGGGATGCGGGGTTGTGGGAGCTCGATGAAGGCACCATGACCGGTGCGGATGCGGGGCTTCCGGCATTGGGGCCGGATGAAACGGTGGCGGATTCGGTTCCCGGCAGGTGGAGGATGGCGGATACCTTGCCGGACTTTTGCGGTTGCCGGGCCGGGTAGGCGCGGGTAACGGGCGAAGCCGAGAGGGACATCGTGTTGGTTAGGATCGGGGCGGGGGGTTTGGCCGCCGGCTCCGGCGGGGGCAAGGGCATGGGCAACGGGGCCGTGGTGGGAATTTCGTTCTTCTGCGCAATCAGGGTTGCCCGCTCCCGCATTCCTGCGACCCACTGGGCGAAAGAGTCGGGGTCGAAATTTTCCGCGTTTTGCAGGGTGAAGGCAAAGGTATGGTCCCCGGTCTTGAGGATCTGGCCGTCGCCCAGAATCGTGGTGGTGACGGGCTGGCCATCGAGCAGGGTTCCGTTGCGGGAGCCCAGATCTTCCACGTACCATTGGTCCTGGTAAAAAACCAGGCGGGCGTGCTGCCGGCTGACGGAGTCGTTGGTGCTGAGAATGGATGACGACGGGAGGCGCCCCAGGAAATATTCCGGTTCTGTCAGGGGAAAAGCTTCTGGCCAGAAATTTTCCTGACCGGTCAAAGGCACGAGCATGGCCACGCTCCGTTTTGGACACTCCCCGGACGGAATGCAAGGCACAAGGCGGGGGCCTTGGACGGGCTATTGCATTTTTCCGGGAAACTTTTAAACTGTGCAAGCCGTCCGGGGATCAGGAACCCCACCCCTGTATCCCTTTCCGGCGGTGCCCCCCCCGGGGCACAAACTTGTTGTCGCAGCGGACCTTTCCGCTACGTTTCAAGTCTCATTTCAACCCAACCAGCCCGAAATCTATGCCTACCGTGGAAGCCGCACGCAAGACCGCCGAGAAAGGATCGTTCGCCGATGCCCCGGTGAACAAATCCCTCAAGCCCGATGCAAAGGTGGAACTCCTGCGCAAAATGGTGCGGATCCGTCGCTTCGAGGAAAGGTCCCTCCAGGCCTACCAGGGCGGCAACATCGGGGGATTCCTCCATTTGTACAACGGCCAGGAAGCCGTCGCCGTCGGTTCGATCTCCCTCTGCGGGGAGCATGACCACATCATCACCGCCTACCGCGACCACGGGCATGCCCTGTCCGTCGGGATGACGATGAACGAATGCATGGCCGAGCTCTATGGCAAGGCCACCGGTTGTTCCAAGGGCAAGGGGGGATCGATGCATTTTTTCGCCCCGGACAAAAATTACTGGGGCGGCCACGGCATCGTCGGCGGACAAACCCCGCTCGGCCTCGGGTTGGCCTATGCCGTCAAATACAAGGGCCTCACCGGTTCCTGCCTCTGCTACATGGGCGACGGGGCCGTCAACCAGGGGGCCTTCCACGAGTCCCTCAACCTCGCCTCCCTCTGGGACATTCCCGTCATCTTCGTTATCGAAAACAACCGCTACTCCATGGGCACCAGCCTGGACCGCTCCTCCGCCTTCCGGGAGTGTCTCGCCAAGCGAGCCGAGGGCTATGACATGGACTGGCAGCAGTGCATGGGCCACGACATTTACGAAGTCCGGGCCGCCATCAAGATCGCCCTCGACCGGGCCCACCAAAAGTCCCGCCCCACCCTCATCGAGATCGACACCTACCGCTACGAGGGCCATTCCGTCGCCGACGCCAACAAGAAAAAATACCGCACCCCCGAGGAGATCGAGTCCTACAAAAATTCCAAGGACCCCATCCAGTTTTTCAAGAAACAGCTCCTGGGCGAAGGTCACCTGACCGAGGAGCTTTACGAGAGCATCGACAAGGCCGCCAAGGAAGAAGCCCGCATCGCTGCGGAATTCGCCGACCAGAGCCCCTATCCCACCCGCGAATCCATCCACGAGGATGTTTACTGGGAAACCGACCAGCCCGACGGCCGCACCTCCCACGGGCGGATTTTCTTCAACGACGAGATCGAATAACGATTCCATCCGAACGGCCATCCAACCATCCCACAATCGAACCATTCCCCATGCGCAAAATCACATACCGCGAAGCCCTCCGCGAAGGACTGTCCGAAGAAATCGAACGCGACGAGAACGTGGTCCTTATCGGTGAGGAAATCGCCCAATACAACGGGGCCTACAAGGTCACCGAGGGCATGTGGGCCAAATACGGGGACAAGCGGATTGTCGACGCCCCGATCAGCGAAGCCGGCTTCATCGGCATGGGCGTCGGTGCTTCCATGCTGGGCATCCGTCCCGTGATGGAATTGATGTTCTTCAGTTTTGCCTACGTCGCCTGGGACCAGATGATCAACAACGCCTCGGCTGTCCGCTACATGTCCGGGGGCAAGATCAACTGCCCGATCGTGGTCCGTGGTCCGGCCAACGGCGGCACCAACGTCGGCGCCACCCACTCACACACCCCTGAAAACGCCATCGCCAACGTGCCCGGGCTCAAGGTCGTCTGCCCCGCCACCGCCTATGATGCCAAGGGCCTGATCAAGTCCGCCATCCGCGACAACGATCCGGTCTACTTCATGGAGAACACCATCCTTTACGGCGAGAGCTGGGAAGTTCCCGAGGAGGAATACCTCGTCCCGATCGGCAAGGCCGATGTGAAGCGGGAAGGCACCGACCTGACCATCGTGGCCCACGGCCGCTGCGTCATCATGGCCCTCAAGGCCGCCGAACTCCTCCAGGCCGAGCACGACCTCAGCGTGGAAGTCGTCGATTTGCGTTCCATCCGGCCCCTCGATGAAGACACGATCTGCGAATCCGTCCGCAAAACCCACCGCGTCCTGCTCGTGGAGGAGAACAAACCCTTCTGCGGGGTCGATGCCCAGATCAGCCACATGATCCAGGAAAAATGCTTCGACGACCTGGATGCGCCCATCAAGCGCCTTTCCGCCATCGACGCCCCCGCGATATACTCGAAGCCGTTGGAAGATTTCCAAATCCCCAACGTCGAACGCATCATCAAAGCCGCCCTGAGCGTCGGTTGAGTTCTGTCTTGGAACTTAAAACGTAATACCTAAAACTTTATACTTCTTTCCCATGGCCACCATCATCAACATGCCCAAACTGAGCGACACCATGACCGAGGGCACGGTCGTCAAATGGCTGAAGCGGGAAGGCGACGCGGTCAGTGCCGGCGATGTCATCGCCGAGATCGAAACCGACAAGGCCACGATGGACCTCGAGGCTTTCGAATCGGGTACCCTCCTGAAGATCGTGGTCCTGGCCGGGGCCTCGGTGGCCTGCAAGGCGCCGATCGCGGTCATTGGTGAAAAAGGGGAGAAAATTGATCCCGCCCTCATTGCGGCACCTGCCGCCGTGGAAGCGGCGGCTCCGGCCCCGGCGGCACCCGCGCCGGTGTCCGCGCCCGCGGTCGAATTGCCCCCGCATACGGCGGTTACCGGTTTGTCAGGCCGGGTCAAGGCTTCGCCGCTGGCCCGCAAGCTTGCCGCGGAAAACGGAATCAACCTGGACACCGTGACCGGTTCCGGCCCCGGGGGCCGCATCGTGAAGCAGGATGTCCTCGCTGCCGGCCCCTCGGGAACATCGGCGGCCGGTGGCGGCGGGTGGCTCCACCCGACGGGTTTCATCGGCAAGGGCGACGAACGGATCCCGCTGACCAACCTGCGCAAGACCATTGCCAAGCGTCTGCAGCAGAGCAAGCAGACCATCCCGCATTTCTACCAGGAAATGGAAGCCGACATGGCGCCGTGCATGGCCCTCCGCACCGCGCTCAATGCCCGCCTGGAAAAAGCCCAGCCTCCGGCCAAGCTCAGCTTCAACGACTTCGTCCTCAAGGCCTGTGCCCTGGCCATGCGCAAGGCCCCGGCCGTCAATGCCTCGTGGGAAGAAGACGCCATCCGGTTCCATGGTTCGGTGCATCTCGCATTCGGGGTCGCCATCTCCGGCGGACTCATCACCCCGGTCATCGCCGATGCCCAGGACAAGAATCTGAAGGTCATCAGCCTGGAAGCCAAGGAACTGGCCGTCCGGGCCAAGGCGGGGAAACTCAAGCCCGAGGAATACACCACAGGCACCTTCACCGTTTCCAACCTCGGCATGTTCGGGGTGGAGCGTTTCGCCGCCATCGTCAACCCGCCGCAGGCCGCGATTCTCGCCGTGGGCAACATCGTGGCCAAACCGGTGGTCGATGAATCCGGCCATATCGTGGTGGGCCACCGCATGAGCCTGACCCTTTCCGCCGACCACCGCGTGGTCGATGGCGCCGATGCCGCGATTTTCCTGAAGGAAGTCAAAGACCTCCTCGAGACTCCGGCGTTGCTCGTGGGTTGAAGACCGGGCTTGGGCAGGCGGCATTCCTGTCTTTCGCAAGAAAGATAAGGTGGTTATGATTTGAGGGTGCGCTGGAGCATCGGAATTGCATGCATGAGAAATCTCCTCATCTGTTCCATTTTTTTGCTGCTCCTGCCAACTGCCCCTGCCCAGGAAAAAACGGATGAGACAAAATGGGTTGAGGCCCTGCGGGCCGGGATTTGGCCCAAATATAAACTCATGGGCCGGCCGGAGTGGTCCCATTTGGAAGGCGGATTGAAAGTCTGCTCCATACGGTTTGAGCATGTGGAGTGGCAATCCAAAAACCAAAGTCAGGGCTTCCCGATTGTCGTGGGACCTGACGGCAAACGCAGGGTGGACATGCCGGACCCCACCGTGGAACCCCCGGAGGGGGAAAAAGCAGGGTATAATCGTTTGGTTGATAGTGCGGAATTTTGGTTTGTGTCTGCGGGGAAAAGATCGGAGCAAAGACTTTCGGAAGCGGATCTGGGCCTGGAAGTGCGGGAAAACCGTTGGCCGTTGCGCTATTTCTATTTGGGCCAAGCCGGTGGTTGGCACGCGTATGCGCGGGCGAACCTGGGCATCGTATTAAGTACTTGGAAAAAAGGGAATTACCACAAGGGCGACGACCCTGTTGAGGCGTCTTTGGATGGCCTTGCGGTCAGGGATAATAACAACATGACCCTGGGAGTTGCCCTGGATTTCTTGAGAAAAGAAGGCCCGTCAAATCTTGCGGCATTGCAGCGTTCGTTGGAACGGGGGAATCCTTCGAGACAAGAAATCCTGGGTGTGGCGGCGTCATGGGAAAATCCAGAGGCGGATGCATGGCTGTTGAAAATGGCGGGCGGAGATGGAGAACTTTCGACCAAGGCCACATATGCCCTGATGAGACCCCCCAGACCCAAGGCTGAAATTCATTACATCAACATCTGCCGCAAGTTCTTGAATGAGCACAAGGCGGATTATTCCATCTACGAGGCATTGCAATGTTTGAAGAGCGTCGGCAGCGGGGCGTATCTTGGGCTGGCCAAGGAGGCTTCCGAAAAGGCAGGCACATTCCATGATTATGCCTATTTCCAGAAGTTGATCTACCGTGAGGAAAAGGGGGAACTGCCGCGGGATGTCATGAGTGCCATCGAACGGATTCAAAAGGCATGTTATGGAAGACCCCGAGGGCCACAATTGGAGATTATCAAAGTCGAAACCGAATGGCTGGCCGGGTTGTCCGACCGTGAGGTGGTCCGGATGGCCGCCTTGCGTTTGTTGAGTGAGGGAGGGAAGGGTATGGCCACGGCTGCCATCCGGTCCGGATTAAGATTGGTGGCCGGTGAAAGTGAGGATGAAATGCGCGGATGGATTAGAACCACGCAGGCCCAATACCCGGGGGACACTTCTTTTACACATAATATGTCCATTGGGCTGGTGGCTGAATATAATTGATGCGATTTCCGTCGATTATAACCCCATTTCCGCACTTGTCCTGTGTCCTTTCCAAGTGGAGACTGCCCATCCGCCCGGATTCCGGACCCGATTTCCGCGGCGGCATGTCCATGGAATCATTCGCCTACAAAATTGCCATCGTCGGCAATCCGGTTGTTCCCGACGCCCGTTTCGACGATGCCCAGATGCGGGCACTGAAGGAACTCGGCTTCAATACGGTGCAGCTCAATATCGCGTGGGGCTCGCGCCCTCCCGGCGAGGCGCTCAACCTGGAGGATGTGGTCGGACCTGCAGACCACGAACCGGCGGAGGTGGTCTCGCGCCGCGCGGAACTGGTCCGCCGCGCCCGGCAGTGCAAGCGGTACGGATTCCGGACGCTCTTCCATTTTGGCGCTCCCTTTGTCGGGGGATTATACGCCCTGCTGGGCGGGCCGTTTGAAAAGAACCAGGTAGTGGGGGCCTGCATTGAACTGGACGAGGTGGTGGCCCGTTATGGAAGGTTGGTGGAAAAGCTGGCGGAACTTTGCCCGGAAATAGACGACATCCTCGTGTACACCTACGACCAGGAGGCGTGGATCTGCAGCGAGTTCAGTACCTGTCCGCGCTGCCAGGGCAAGCCGCTGCACGAACGCCTGCCGCGCTTTTTGAAAAGCCTCCGTGACGGATGGGCCAAACACCGGCCCGGCGGCCGGATGTGGTGGGAACCGTGGGAACTTTCCGCCGGACAGGTTTTTGCCGTGCTGCCCGGATTGCCCCGCGACAATTTTGGTTTGATGCTGCACTCCAACATCGCGGAAGTGCAAATGACACGTCCCGTGGACATGTGGTTCCGCAATACCGCGCGCATGGCCGTCCGGCTGGGGCTGCCGGTTGCCGGGGAGGTTTTCCTCTGCAGCGCCAATGAGGAAGTGGGGCCGCTCCAGCATGTGGTGGCGCCGCAATTGGTTTGGAGCCAGTTGGCGGCCCTGGCCTCGGTGCCGGGCATCGCCGGGGTCAAAGAATACTTCGGAACCCGCCCGGACATCCACGATCCCAACCTCGCCATGGCCGGGTTGGTGTTCGCCGATCCGCAAATCCCCCTGCAAACCGCCCTGAAGAAACTTGCCCAGCCCCACGGCCCGTCGAAAACCGGCATTCTGGCCGCTTGGCAGGCCGCGGCCGACGGCCTGGAGTTGTTCCCCTGGGATGTGAGCTGGAGAATGCGCGGGGTCGACCGGAACCGGATCGGTCACGACTGGAAGGCCTTCACCATTCCGGGACATGTTGCGGATTCGCCCAGTTGGCTTTCCACGCGGCGCGCCCTCTTCATGATCACGGAAAATGAGGACCTCCATCCCTGGTTCCTGGAGGACTTTTCCCTCCGCTGCCGGTCGGCCGCGGATTGCTTCGAGCAGGCGGTCGCTTGCTACGGGCGTGCCCTGGCGGAATCGCCGGGACCCATGAAAGACGATGTCATCTTGTGGAGGGAGGATATGGCGGTCCTCCTGCGAACCACGCGTGCCTATGCGCTGCACAGCCGGGAGACCCTGGTGGCAGCCCACCTGCGGGAGGCCCTGAAGGGTCCGGATGGATTGTCTTCGCCGTTGCTTGGAAAAATGCGCGATCTATTGCGGCAGGACGCGGACAACCAGTCCGGGGAGCCGGGGGGCGAAAAATCCACGGTTCCTTCTGCACGGCAGATGCTCGTTGAATTCGACCGCGACCCGGCCCGGTGGCTTCAAGCCCATCTGCTCTGAATGCGGCGGATTAAAGCCCATTTCCGCACTTGTCCTGTGCCCGTTCCAGTGGGATATTTTGCGTTCGCACCAAGACCAGGGATTCCGGTTTGAGCTTCTTGTGTTTTCTTGCGGCAACCTTCCTTACCTATGAAATATGATTTGATTGTCATCGGCGGCGGACCCGCCGGCTATGTCGGCGCCATCCGGGCGGCCCAACTCGGGAAGACCGTCATGGTCGTCGAACAGGAACGCGCCGGGGGCACCTGCCTCAACTGGGGTTGCATTCCCACCAAGGCCCTCCTCAAGAGCGCCGACCTCTACCGCCACATGCAGCACGCCGAGGAATACGGCCTCAGCGCCAAGGAAGTATCCTTCAACTTTGAAAAGGTCATCGAACGCAGTCGCACCGTCGCTGACAAGATGGCCAAGGGTATCGATTCCCTCTTCCGCATGAAAAAGGTCAGCTACACCCTCGGGGTCGGCTCGATCCGCAAGGACAAGAAGGTCCTGGTCAAAACCGCCGACGGCAAGGAGCAGGTCATCGAGGGCGACAAGATCCTCGTTTGCACCGGCACCGTCCCCCGCCGCATCCCCGGCGTGGAAGTCGATGGCAAGATTGTCATGACCAGCCGCGAAATCCTCGCCAACAAGAAACAGCCCAAGAGCCTCGCCATCATCGGCGCCGGGGCCATCGGGGTGGAATTCGCCTACTTCTTCAACAGCTTCGGCACCAAGGTCACCCTGATCGAGATGCTCCCCCAGATCCTCCCGGTGGAGGACCACGAAATTGCCGAGCACCTTCTCAAGTCCTTCACCAAGTCGGGCATCGAGGTGCTGACCGAGACCAAGGTCGACAAGACCGAGGCGGGCAAATCCGGGGTCAAGCTCACGTTGTCCGGAAAATCCTCCCAAACCCTCGAAGCCGATGCGCTCCTCATCGCCATCGGCGTGCAGGCCAACGCCGAGGCCCTGTTCGACAAGGACCTGAAGGTCGAATTGGACAGGGGTTACGTCAAAACCAAGGACAACTTCGAAACCAATGTTTCCGGTATTTATGCCGCGGGAGACATCATCGGCCCGCCATGGCTGGCGCATGTCGCCTCGCACGAGGCGGTGGAAGCGGTGGAGGGGATGTTCGTCAAAGGCAAGAAGCCGCACAAGGTCACCGTCTTCCCCGGCTGCACCTACTGCCAGCCCCAGGTGGCCAGCGTCGGTTTGACCGAGAAGAAGGCCAAGGAAAAGGGCATCAAGTTCAAGGTCGGGAAATTCCCCTACCGCGGCAGCGGCCGGGCGGTGGCCTCGGGCGACGCCGACGGGTTCATCAAGGTCCTCTTGGGCGACCCGCATGGCGAAATCATCGGAGCCCACATTGTTGGCGCGGAAGCGACCGAATTGATTGCCGAGTTCACGCTCGGCATGACCCTGGAGGCCACGTTCGAGGAAATTGCCTCCACTATCCACGCGCATCCGACCCTGTCGGAAATGATCCAGGAAGCGGTTCTCAACGCCAAGGGCCAGTCGATCCACATTTAGGGAAAATTTCCTGTAGCGGCGGTGTGTCACCGCCTAATCCAGCTTGTGTCTCAATGTAGACACGAACGTAAGTTCGTGGTGCTTTAGAGTTTTTCAAAATCACACCGGCGATGCGCGTACGATCCCATTTTCATCCGGTAGAGGGCCAAAAGCTTCGGCGGGTAAATATTTTGGGAAATCCTCAGGTGTGGCTGGGATTGTCCACCCAAAGTAGCGCCAAACGTCGGAACTCGCCCGTTTGATAGGTGCCGGAGGAATAACAGGTAAATCATCGTTTCTAAATTTCAAGACGGCCCAGTGCTGTTTTGGTAGATGCCAAAATTGGCTCAGGCAGCGATCTGTCTCTAATTCCCAAATGCAAACGGTTTTGTCATCGCTAGTAGAGGCAAGTAATCTTCCGTTGGGGGACCAAGCACAGGATAAAACGCTACCTGAGTGCCCGGAGAGGGATTTAAGGAGTGTGCCAGATTCGGCATTCCAAATGCGTATGGTCTTGTCATCACTCGCAGAGGCGAGGAGTTCGGAATCGGGAGACCACACGCAAGAATTCACGCTACTGAAGTGCCCGGAGAGGGATTTGAGGAATGCACCAGATTCTGCATCCCATATGCGTATAGTCTTGTCGTCACTCGCAGAGGCGAGGAGTTTGGAATCTGGGGACCATGCGCAAGAATTCACGCTACTGAAGTGCCCGGAGAGGGATTTGAGGAGTGCCCCAGATTCGGCATCCCAGATACGGACAATTTTATCGTTACCTGCGGAAACAAGGCGTGTTCCATTGGGAGACCAGACACATAAAGATACTCTACCTGAGTGCCCGGAGAGGGAATTGAGGATTGTCTCAGTTTTGGTGTCCCAGATACAGACGATTTCATCATCACCCGCCGAGGCAAGGAGAAGTCCGTCAGGAGACCAGGTACATGAACTCACATTTTCAGTGTGCCCTATGAGGGATTTGAGGAGTGCTCCAGATCTGGCGTCCCAGATACGGATGGTCTCGTCATCGCCTGCGGAGGCGAGCAGAGTCCCGTCTGGGGACCAGGCACAGGAATGCACATCATCTGTGTGACCTGTAAAGGATTTGAGAAGGGTATCAGATCCAACATTCCAGATGTGGATGGTCTGATCATTGCCAGCGGAGGCAAGGAGGGTCCCGTCAGGAGACCAAGCACATGAATTCACTTTACCTAAGTGACCGGAGAGGGATTTGATGAGAGTCCCAGATTGGGCATCCAAAATGTAGATATTCTGGTCAAAGCCTGCGGAGGCGAGGCGAGCTCCATCTGGGGACCAAGCACAGGAAAATGCAATAGTAACGTGACTCATGTGAGATTTTACAAGATTCCAAGATCTAGTATCCCAGATGTGAATTGCTTCATCAGAACCAGATGATGCGAGGTACTTACTATCCGGTGACCAAGTACAAGTAGGGAAAATGCTTGAGTTTATGGAGAGGGTTTTCAGTTTATCCCAAGATTTGGCTTCCCAGATACAGACAGTTTTGTCCTCGCCTACAGAGGCCAGGAGGGTTCCGTCTGGGGACCACGCACAGGAAAATACGCGTGTAGAGTGTCCGGAGAGCGAATTGAGAAGTGCCCCTGTTTGAGTGTCCCAAATTCGGACGGTTTGGTCTTCGCCCGCGGAGGCGAGGCGAGTTCCATCTGGGGACCATGCACAGGAAAATAGGCGTGTAGAGTGCCCGGAGAGGGAATTGAGAAGCGCCCCTGTTTGGGCGTCCCAGATACGGACGGTTTGGTCAGCGCCTACGGAGGCGAGGCGTGCTCCATCTGGGGACCAAGCACAGGAAAACACGTTGCCATTGTGCCCTACTAGGGATTTGAGGAGTGCCCCGGATCTGGCGTTCCAGATACGGACGATCTGGTCATCGCCTGCTGAGGCGAGCAGAGTCCCGTCTGGGGACCAAGCACAGGAACGCACAAAACCGTAATGTGCGTTGAGGGATATGAGGAGTGCTCCAGTTTGGGTGTCCCAGATATGGATGGTTTGATCGCCGCCTGCCGAGGCGAGGTGAACTCCATCAGGAGACCATGCACAGCAAAATATTACCCAGCCGGAGTGTCCTAATTGAGGTGTAATTTGAGATTTGGATCTGTCGTTAGTTTCTTGATTGTTTTTGGGATTATCCCATGGGGTATCCGAATTGGTTGCTACAGTAGTTTGGCAAAGTGCCGTCATTGCCTGGCCCCATGTTTTTATACAAGAAACATTTCGCAGATCACACTTGCGTAGGAAACTTCCATTCAAGTTACTTGAATCAAAAATGGAGCCATGTAAGTTGCATTCATTAAATTCAGAATTACTCAAGTTCGCTCCACTAAAGATCGCTCCTTGAAGATGAGCATTATCAAAACGAGCACGCAACAAATTCGCTGCAAGAAAATCTGAATTAGTAAGAGGGAGTTGCTGTTTCTTGCCAACAAAATCCCAGCCTTCTAAGTTCAGGTTATTGAAATTAAGCTTCAGGGGTTTAGGGTAGTTCTTTTCCATTGAGGCTAATCGTAACCAATATTTAATTGCGACTTGACTACGTTGTGGTTTTGCATTTGCTAGCAATTCAAGAAGAGTCTCATCGCATCGTTGTGCTGATGCCTTGCTTTCCTCGGAATTTATTTCGCGCAGTTCTACTAGAAAATTAAAGGTTTCCTTGCTCGGCATGGGCAGGGTCCAAGCCTCAAGGTCTCCAGTATCAAGGGCAGCCATCAGGTAACGAGCGAGGAAATATTCTTGTAGGGATGTGTGGGCAAATCGGAAGGCTTCGCCATCCCAGCGTCCGAGTAAGGTGGCAGTTCGAAAGTCTTCCAAAAGCGATTGGCGTTCGGCAGTTATTTTGAATTGGTCGCCATAGGCCTGTGACCATACTGGGTCTTCCAGTAATACCCGTTCAACCCAAGTTTCCAAACGTTGTACGTCGATACTACGGGCTTCCTCACGCCATAAGTAGGCGGCCAATAGCTCCATCAGCCGGGTCTTGTGGTGGGTGGAGACTACATGCTTTCCTGTGTCTCGAGCAAACCAACGATCTACTACCGCGCGGTATATATCGACAGAGCGGATAAGTCTGCCATGCGCTAGTGATGAGTCCCAAGTTTCAAGCTCCGGACCAATGAGAGAAAGCAGATAAGGTTGTCGGGCTAACCCACGCAAGTCGTGGATGGATCGGATTACATCCAATGCCTTGTTGGCGTCAAGGCCGGATACGTTGGATGACAGATAATGGCGGATTTGGTCGTTGTTAAATGGCAAAAGACGCAGGATTTCCATCCGCGCTCTAGGGTTGGATAGGCTTTCATGGGGTAAATTAATGGTGCCTTTTTTTGCCCCAATACGAAGTCCTTCGCGATCCTGGCCTGTGAGTTGGGATATTTCCGCTGCCGCGTTACGGAAATACTGGGTACGGCATGAGAGTAGGAGCCTCCCAGCATTATTATGGCTGGTGTGACTTGGCGGCAGAGCTTCCAGTAGTTGCTTGATGAATGCGGCCCCTTCGCTTTCACCCAAATGGACTAAAACCTCATCCAGCCCATCCCAGATGAGCAGAGCCTTGCGTTTGCGTACTGCTTTGAGGATGTCTTCGGGAGTGGGTTGATTTTCCCCGCCGGAACGCTGAAGGAGACTGGTCAGAATTTCATTCAAATTTGGATTGCGGTTTTCTTTCAGGAGGCCTTCTTCATTGACGAGACGGAGATCAAGGTAGATCGGGAGGATTCCATTGTCTTCTTTGATCAGTTTGTCTGCCAATTGCATGCAGGTGGTGCTTTTGCCCGATCCGGTTTCACCAAGGAGAGCAAGATAGCCAGATCCTTTGGGGTCTTTGGTCCACTTCATCAACTCATCCAGAACCGGAACCCCTTGGTCGGGGGATTTGGAGAGAGAAGCTGATGACTCGACGAATTCTTTTTCATCAGTTTTAGCTTCCTCTTGTTTTGAGCGGTGCTCTTCGCGTGCCAGGAGAGGCGTGTAGCATCCGGTGAAATGTCGTTGGGCAGCCCGGTTGGTTTTGTGCGCAAAGTCCTGAACCCGGTCAGGGCTATTATCCGTTCGAGTGAATAATTGGCACAAATGCTCGACCAATCCCTCGATGAAGGCGTCTTTCTTGGCATCCGTCTTGCAGTCGGACCATGATTTTCCCTTCAGGCTATGTATCCAATTATCATTGATGGAAGGATGTTTGTCCTTTCCAGGTGTAAAGCTATTGAAGGCCACTGGAATGGGGCGGGACTTGGCGGTGGGGCCGGTGAAATAAGGCAATTCGACCTCTTCAATGAAACGGCTGTTGAAGTAGTCGGGACTGAGTAAGAGAAGGCCATGGGAACAGCGGGCCATATTTTCGAGAATGACTTCTTTGTTCCGTTCACCGACGAGAAGCCCTCCGTCTTCGGTAATTTCGTCAAAGCGCCACCATTTCACTTGGCGTCCAGTGGGCATCCGCAGGTGGAGGCGATTGCGGAGTTCCTTGAGAAACTGGGCGACTTCTTGTTTTTGATTGTCGGCAAGGGCAAAACTGACAAAGACACGTGGACTGTCAGGAATGGCATTGAGGATGGTTGGCGTTCCCACTTTCGACATCGGTTCGATGCCAGCCACAGTGAGTTCACGTAAGTATTCGTCGGCAAGCGAGTCTCCCTCGAAATGACAAATTATTTCCTCCATGCTGCGGTTGCGCATGTGAGGTTGGATAAGCTCGAACCGTCTTCCATCGGCCTCGGAGGTGGCTTTTAAAGTACTGCGAAACTCAGAAAATGCCGTGCGCACGGATTCGCCCGCCATTTTGGGAAATAGCTCTGTAGCTATTTGGGCTGTCGTGAGTTGGTGGGCGCCTGCCTTCTCCACCAAAGTATGCAACTTGGATGCCCGTAGAATGAACTTGGCATCAGTTTTCTTTGTTCCTTTGCCACGCTGGGATGCGGTGAGGGTGCGTTCCAAATGACGCAGGATTTCGTCGACGGCAGTGATCATATTTTATTCCTTGGGTAGGATTTTGGTGCTAAGAAGGTCTCGCAAAGGAAGGTTGAGGATTTCAGTCCAAAGTGGTGGATTGGCCAATCGGTGGATGAGTTGCCCGTTTTCAAAATAGGCCACCAACTGGAAGGGGGTGTCAGTCCGGCTGTTGTCGTAAAGGGTCAATCGATCAACAACATCAACCAATTTGGCTAAATTTTTCAGGGTGCGGGGAAAGCGGGTGGAAATTTTGTCGTCGGGTACATCGTGGCCACCGGCATCGACCCTTTGAATGACTCGCGCTTGGGAAAGTATCGGTGTTGCTAGGCCGATGAATACAGCTTCCACAAAGTACCCGTTGTTTTTGGCTTCGTGTAGGAATTGGATCTTCGCACCTTTCGAGTCCGAAAGAACGGTTTCGAAGATGAAAGATTGGTTGGCTTGGAGAAGTTGCTGTCGTTCTGCTTCGGCGATTTGGGCGGCCTTCAGAGCTTCTTCTTCGGTTTGGGCTGGTCTACCGAAAAGCTTGAGGGCTACGGCGTCTGCATTGACGAAGGGGAGGGAGAGCTTGGATAGAAATTGGTCGTAGAAAGTGGACTTGCCAGCCCCATTGGAGCCGGCAAGGACTATCACTAGTTTTTTTGGTCCAAGCACTACGACAGAATACGATAACAATACGACAAGTCAAGTGCCAAAGAAGCTCGTGTGCTGCTTCGGTCAGATGGGCTGGGGGACAAACTTACGATTGATCATTTTTCCCAGAGTCCTCTTGCCATTGCGATCAACCTGTATAAGCAGCTCGGGATGAATGGGATCTGACTCGTACAGGTGAGAGTGTTTCGACGCCAGACTTTGGGCAATCTGTGTGGAAGGCATATAAACGCGCAGAGCTTCCAAGATGTTTAAGACCAAGGCCTGATCTTGCGGAGCTAAGGCCTTTTCACTCGAGACGGCAGATTTCTTGAGGGCAATAGCGCTGGCTGTGGGAAGGTGATCTTCAATGGCTTTTCCCAATAGGGCCCAATGTTCGAGTTGCCCAGGCACTGAACGCTCGCTCCAAACGGCTATTTCCTTGGCGGCTTTGACCAATTGCGTTGAAAGTCTGACGGTGGTAGAGCTCATGGAATAATCCGAATAGGAACAAAATATATCTAAATGTGACAAAACGCAACATATTATATGCACAAATCAGAAGTGAAATATGTCTGCTCGTAAATTGCTGCCGCAATTTACTGCGGAATTGAGAACAGCAAGAGCTTAATAGACATCTTGATAGAGGCATCGATTGGCAATTTCGCAGTCACGAGTGCCAGCGTCATCGTCGAGTTCGCCAAAATGGAACAGGTAAAAGGGAAGTACCCTTTGAAGCCACTTTGGAGGGGTGCAATTGGGGCTTCGGCACCGTCGGCCACCGGTTGCTTCGTTCCCGGTGGCCGACGGCATGCTGGCTGCTGCTTTAGTCGCGATCTTCCTCTCTCCCGTGGGGTATTACGTCGTGGAATGATTTGGGAAAAAGAAGGGGGAAACACCCCCAATCGCCTCCGTCAGATCCCACCGCCTAGGGACCCGGATACGAAACCAACCTCGGTCTTGCTTACTCTTTTTCCACCCGGATGAAGTAGCGGTCCGTGAAGGCCAGGGCGCTTTCCGGGACGGTGGCCGCAAGGGTGAGGGTCGAATCCGTGCTCGGGTAGTTGCCGGAGAGCGCGTTCCAGGTCTGCAGGTTGGTTGACCAGGAGAGCCGGTATGCGGCATTGGGGTCCGTGTTCCAACGCAGGAAAAAACTGCCCGGGGTCCACAGGGACTCCGTGACACGGAGCTTCGGCGGGGCCGCCGGTTTTTCAATGCGGTAGAGGTGGGCCTCGTATTTCACGAAGGTGTCGGCCAGTCGCCCGTTGACGATGTCGACGGTGCGGTTTTCCCCGATGACCAGTGCTGTTTTCGTGCCGGTGAATCCAGCGAGGTCGAAGGTGGCCTGCATGGTCCGGTCCCGCATGCCCACGGCCAGAAGGTAGTAATACCCCTCGAATTCCTTTGCCACGAACCCCAGGCGCGCAACCTCCGGCGGGATGCCGGTGTCGTCGAAAGGCGTGTCGGGAACCAGCGACGCGAGGGTGGCCAGGTTGGTGACAGAGGGACGATAGAGTGCCGGGGCCAGATCCCGGATCTCGCGGTTGGTCCGGGTGATGGCGGCCATCATGTCGGGGTCCTGTCGCAGGGCGCTGGCATTGAACGGGGAAATCTGGTGGGCGAAGTAGTTGATTCCCCGGGCGCCATGGATGACGGCCATCCAGACCTCGGCACGCATTTCCGTCGTGGTGGGCTTGCGGCCTTTGGTGCTGTCGATTTGCGTGGTTTCGATGCAGCACCAGACGGGCTGCGCCGGGTTGGACCACTGCACAAGGCGCTGGACGCCGTAGGCCACCCGCCAGAATTGGTTCTGCACCGCACCGGTGGAGTTGGCCGGGTAGATGTCGAACGACGGGATGTCGGCGCCGCCGTTGATGTATTCGGGATAGTCCTCGGGATGGTTGGTGCGCACGCCGCGTCCGACCCAGCCGTCGTAGGCGACCCCCTGGCCGTAATTCTGGTAGACCGGGCGGGTGGAATCGGCCGCCTTGATGGCGTTGTAGCGGGTGTGCATTTCAGCCGGGGTGAACGGCGGCCCATAGCCCCCGCCGGTGAGAGGTTGGGCGTTGTCGGGTTCATCCGGCAGCATCCAACCGACGATGGCCGGGTCGTTGGCGAAGCCGCTCCATTCATTCTGGTCGGTGATCAGTTTGACCCCTGCATTGCGGAGGTACTGGAGGCCGGAGTTCTTGTCGTCGCCCACCCGCCAGAGACCGTCCAGGTAGACATAGGTGTTGATGCCCGCATCCGCGTATTGCTGGGCCCAGTTGATGTCCTGGTACCAGACCCCGATGGGGAAATGGGTGTCTGCAGATGGGGGGCCGTTGGCCCAGGGTTTGTAAGGATTGGCCTCAAGTGCATTGCAGGCAAGCAGGAGTCCGAGGCATGTGATGACCTGCCATCCGAAGAAGTGAAAGTGCCGCCCTCGGCCGGAACATTGCGGAGCCGTTTTCATGGAGCGTCTCCCCGCAACCATGCATCGGAGGGGTGGAGCCGTCAATGCGGCGGGGCATGGTTCACCACGCCTGCCGGTAGAGATCGACAATGTCGCCGGCCAGGGGAACCCTCGGGTTGTTCGCGGGGCTACCGGAGGCCAGGGCATCGGAGGCCATTTTATCCAGGTTGGCATCGAGCAATTCGCGGGTGACCCCACGACATTGCGACAGCCTTGGAACTTCGAGATCGGCGTTCAGCTTCTCCAGCCACCGGATCAGGGCACTGCAGGCCTCCGTGTCCGGCGTGCCGGCTTCCGCGCAACCGACGGTACGTGCCACGGTTGCATAACGCGCAGGAGCGGCTCCGGTGGAAAAAGCGGTCACGGCGGGCAGCAGCACGGCGTTGGAAAGCCCGTGGGGCAGGTGGAAAACCGCCCCCATGGGCCGGCTCATGCCGTGCACCAGGCAGACGCTGCTGTTGGAAAAGGCCATGCCTCCCAGGGTCGCCGCCAGCATCATGCCCTCGCGGGCTTCCCGGTTGCCCGGCTCATCCCAGGCCTTGCGGAGGTGCCGGGCGGTGAGCTCGATACACTTCAGGGCGAGGGGATCGGTCAGGCTGTTGGCCTTGCGGGATACATAGGCCTCGATGCCATGGGTGAGGGTGTCCACCCCCACCGCCGAGGTCAGGCCTTTCGGCATCGAGAGGGTCAGTTCGAAATCGACAATCGCGGCCCGGGGCAGGAGCGGGGCGCTGAGCATCATCATTTTGACATGGCGGGCGGTGTCGGTGATGACGGCAACTTTGCTGGCTTCGCTGCCGGTGCCAGCTGTGGTCGGGATGGTGATGAGCGGGATGCCCGCATTCGGGATCTTGTGCAGGCCCATGTATTCCGGCAACGGGGCCGGATTGGCGGAACGGATGGCAATGACTTTGGCGGCATCGATCGGTGAGCCTCCGCCAAGGGCCACGATGAGATCGGCCTTGTGGGCCTTCAGGACGGTGACTCCGTCGGCGACATTTTCATCGGTGGGGTCGGGCTGGACCTTGTCGAAGACCGCCACGGCCAGTCCCGCTTTTTCCAGGATGCCCGATATTTCCGCGACCACACCGAGTTGGACCACTCCGGGATCGGTGACCAGGAGCACGCGCGTGCCGCCGAGTTCCCGGGCCAGCGCGGCCAGGTTGTGGCGGGACCCCCCGCCGTGCAAAATCGTGGTGGGAACATCGAAGCGCCAAACGGGAGGGGTGTTGTTCATGGAATTATCCGGTTACCAGCCCATGGTGCGGACGTAGGCGTCGTCCCAGCGGCTGAAGACCACTTTCTGTCGCGTGTAGAAGCGGATGCCCTCCATGCCCTGCACATGGAGATCGCCGAAGAAGGAGCGGTTCCATCCGCTGAAGGCGAACACGGCCATGGGGGCGGGAACGCCGACGTTCACCCCGATCATGCCGCATTGGACTTTGCGGGAAAATTCCCGGGCGGCCCCGCCGTCGCGGGTGAAGATGACCGCGCCGTTGCCGTAGCCCCCGCCGTTGATCCACTGGATCGCGGCATCGAGCGAATCCGGGCGACCGATGGAGAGGACGGGCCCGAAGAGTTCGGTGCGGGCCAGGTCCATTCCCGGAGTGACATGGTCGAGGAGGGTAGGGCCGACGAAGAAGCCCTTGGAGGGAATTCCGTTGCGGCCGTCGCGGACAATGCTGGCCCCTTCGGAGCGGGATTTTTCGATGAGGGAGAAAAGCCGGTCCCTGGCGCCGCCATCGATGACCGGGCCCATCTCGCTTTCGGGGGATTGGTCGGTCGGGAGGACTTTGAGCGCATTGGTGGCGGCGTGCAGACGGTCCACGACCCCCTGGCCGGCTTTGCCGACGCCCATGACAATGGAACCCGCCATGCAACGCTGGCCGGCACATCCGAAGGCCGCGCCCATGATGGCGCGGACGGTGGAGTCGGGGTCGGCATCGGGCATGACCAGCATCACGTTCTTGGCTCCGCCCGCGGCCTGGACCCGCTTCCCGCTACCGCATCCGAGTTGATAGACCCGTTCGGCGACATTGGACGATCCGACGAAGCTGACCGCGGCGATGCCGGGGTGGGTGCAGATCGCCTCCACCACCTCGCGCCCGCCGTGGACGATGTTGAAAACGCCGGGGGGCAGTCCCGCCTCGGTGAAGAGTTCGGCCAGGCGGTTCGCCGTCAGCGGAACTTTTTCACTGGGCTTGAGCACGAAGCAATTCCCGCAGGCAATGGCGAGCGGGTACATCCACATCGGCACCATGGCGGGGAAATTGAACGGGGTGATGCCCGCACAGACGCCGAGGGGTTCGAGCGTGCTGGCGCCATCCATGACGGCCGCGATCTGGGGAAGGGTTTCGCCCTTGAGCAGGTGCGGGATCCCGCAGGCGAATTCCACCACCTCGATGCCGCGGCGCAGGTCGCCCTGGGCCTCGGCGAAGGTCTTGCCGTTTTCCCGGGTGATGAGCTGGGCGATTTCGGTGAAATGCTGTTCGAGGAGGGCCTTGTATTGGAAAAGAACCGTGGCGCGTTTGTAGACCGGGGTTTCACTCCAGCCCGGGAAGGCCTTGGCCGCGGTCCGGACGGCCTGGTCGACATCGGCTGCGGTGGAAAGGGGGGTGTTGGCGATGATTTGGCCGGTTGAGGGGTTGAATACCGGGACCGTCGGGGTGCCGGTGGACGGGGTCCATTGGCCGCCGGAATAATTTTGGAGGGTGGGTGTGGATGAATTCATAACTTTTAGAAGTTGCCCGCCCGTTCTTCGTAGTGGGTGGGCTTGTGGTGGAGGGGCATGCCGCGCTGCAACCAGTCGGCATTCCAGCGGATCATGGTGTCGAGATCCACCGCGGGATTGCCGAAGAGCCGGTGGGCTTCGGAACAATCGTTGTGCCAGGCGGTGGATTGCTCGGTGCCCGTGAAGACCGGGGTTTTCCCGAGGAGTTCGCCGAAGCGGAGGGCAACCGGCCGGATGTGGGTGGTTTGGGGGGCGCCGATGTTGATGGCCTTGGCCGGCGTGGTGCCGTGGAGAAGGCAGCGCAGGATCTGGGCGATGGCATCCCCCTGCCAGACGCAGTTGGCCACACCGGTGCGGATGTCGATGGGTTCGCCCTTCCAAACACGGAGGGCCACATCCATCAGGACGCCATAGCGGCAATCGATGGCATAGTTCAGCCTCGCCAGGCGTCCCGGGCTGTCGGTCTTTCCGGAGAAATATTGGAACACGCGCTCGCGCGCCACGCACGAGTTGGCGTATTCGCCCAGCGGGGTGGGCGGCGTGTCGTCCGGGGTCGCGCCCATGCCGGCCACGGGGGTGAAGGGATAAACACACAGGGTCGAGAAGGCGACAAAGCGGGTCCCGGAGAACCGTTCGCCGACATAGGCGGGAACCACGGCGTTCATCGCCCACGTGAAATGTTCCCCGCCGGTCGTGCCGAATTTTTTGCCTGCCATGAAGACGACATTCTTGGTTTGAGGAAGGCGTCCCACGGCATCGCGGTCCAACAGATCGCAGGAGATCGTTTCCACGCCTGCGGCTTCCAGGCGGCGTTTGACGTCGGGATCGGAAAAACGGGCCACGCCGATCACGCGTTTGTGGGGTGCGGCGCGCTTGGCCATCATGGCCAGCGTCGGGCCGACCTTGCCGGCCACGCCGAGCACGCTGATGTCGCCTTCAAGCTTTGCCAGGTCATCCACCAGCCCGCGCGTGGGGGTGGAGAGCAATTGTTCCAGGTGGGCCTCGTCGCGAAACGCGGAGGGCAGCGGGGTGTCTTCGATGGTGCGGATGGGGCTCATGGCAATGGGTGTTTTCAGTCGTTCAACCAGCGGTGGAGGTTTTCGCGGACAAAGTCGTCGTCGGTCAGGTGGGGATAGGCGGCGCAGACGCGGTCGATTTCCTCCATCTGGCCCGGGGAAAGGACCTCGTCGCGCTTCAGCGTCCAGACACCTTCCAATAATCCCTGGCGGCGGAGGATTTCATTCACTCCCGGGATGCTGCCGGCGTAGTTGTGCGACGGGTCGAACAGGGCGGCGTTCGCGTCGGTGATCTGGGCGGAGAGGGTCAGCAATTCGGGCGTGATGGATTCGCCGCTGTCGGAAATTTTCAACAGGCGTTCATGCAGTTCCACCGCCCGCTTGGTCCAGCAACCCCATTGGCCGAGGAGTCCGCCGCGGATGCGCACGGTCCGGCTGGATCCGGACGGACCGAAACGGTAGGGGGTGAGGAAGTCGTAGAGGATGCTGTCGTCGTTCCCGGTGTAGAGGGTGATTTCCCTGTCCCGTCCGGAATCGGCCAGGGCCCGGGCGACGTCGATGGTCCCGTAGCGGTCGAAGGGGGCGATCTTGATGCCGACGATGTTTTCGATTTCCGCCAGCTCGCGCCAGAAGGAGTAGGGGAGTTTGATGCCGCCGACGCCGGTGAGGAGGTAGAAGCCGAAGAGCGGCATGACCTTGGAAAGCTCCCGCATGTGGTGGATCATTTCCTGTTCCATCGCGCCCTGGAACGCCGCCATGGAGACGATGCCGAAGTGGTAGCCCAATTCCCGGGCGATTTCCGCCTGCTTGAGCGCGGTGGCGGTCAGGCCGCTGATGCCCGCGACCTTGGCGATGGGACGCCCGGCTTTTTTGGCGTAGCGGTCGATTTCCTCCGAGCAGACCCGCAGCACGGGTTGGAAAAGATCGATCCCGGGCGTACGGATTTCGAACTGGGTGAAATGCATGCCCACGGCCACGCCACCGACCCCGGCATCGATGTAATAGCGCATGAGCGCGCGCTGGCGGCGTTCGTCGAAGCGCCGTTGTGCGTTCAGGGCGAGCGGGGTGGCCGGGATGACCGTGCCGCGCCGGATGGTTTCAAGGATGGCGGGGGGGAGTTGGGTGCGGTTCATGGCGGTGGATGAAGTGGATGCGACACCTTAATGCCGGGGGAGGACGTTTTCAACGGCTGGAAAGCTTATCACGATAAGTTGAAACGGGGCCCGTAACCGGGCGCGGCCGGTCAAAGGGGCAGGGGAAGTGCCGGGCCTTTCCGGCGGAGGCTTTTCCCGTCCACCCAGAATCCCTCGATCAGGATCAACTTGGGGTGGGCCGGGATGCCGGATTGGTTGAAGGCGATTTTCGAGGCGACCAGTTCGACCGTGGCCGCACCGATGTGGTCGTAGCGGTCGTTGATGCCCGCAAGCGACGAGCCCGGGGGGCGGATGACGCAGGCCAGTCCGGTGTCGCGGGGGACGCGGAGATCCATGTCTTTCAGCCACTGCTTTTCGTGGCCGTACAAAGTGAGCAGCACATCGGGTTTCCACCGGGCGTGCCACTTGCGGAAGCCCGGGAGGGAATTTTCCTCCACCGATCCGACAAAGAGCGGGATGCGCCGTTCTTTGGGAAGTCGGTGCTGGCAGGTGAGAAAACCATCGACCCACCGGGCTCCCCGTCCGTGGGCGAAGAAGGAGGGGATGCTCATGCCGATGCGCGCGTAGCCCATTGCGGAGAGTTTCTGGAAGGCCAGTACCACATTCTGGTCGTGGTCGTGGGCGACCCGGTCGAACTGCTGCTGCGACCAGGCATAGCCGGTTCCGACACAGGCATAGCGGTCCCATTGCATGGCGAGCTTGCGGTTGCCCAGATAAGGCGGGGCTAGGATCAGCCCCCGGATGCCGCGTGCATAAAGGATGCGGTCGATCTTGGCGGCGTTCATGCCGGGCTCCTGCAGGAAAAAACGTTCCAGCTTGAATCCCAGTTCGGCGCTTCGGCGCACAACACCCCTGTAATAGACGCGGTAGGACTCGTGGCGGTGCCATTCGTCCTCGTGGTATACATCCACGAGCAGGGCGATGACGCCCTTGTCGGTGGCTTTCCGTCCGGCCCGGATGTGGGACATCAGGGTGCTGACGTAGGGATTCGGGCGGTAGCCCATTTGCCGGGCCATGGCCTGTACGCGTTTGCGCAGGCTGGCGGAAATGGAATGGTCACCCCGCAGGGCCAGGGAAACGGCCACCTGGCTCACCCCCATCGCTTGGGCGATGTCACGTTGGTTCGGCATGGAAGAGGGAAGGCAGCATCCGGAGTCGGCAAGGGTGCGACAAGTAAAA
>Ga0075012_10000671_pt1 | contig 35576 bp, 24 predicted proteins | sample All_14_2_FD_71474 | JGI IMG/M metagenome (GOLD analysis project Ga0075012, IMG submission 71474) | Freshwater microbial communities in response to fracking from Pennsylvania, USA - Allegheny Zone_MetaG_DW_15 | ecosystem: Environmental > Aquatic > Deep subsurface > Groundwater > Drilled...
TTGCAGTCCGAGCAGCGCCGCCGCCTTGGCGACGATGGTCAGGCCGAGCCCGCTGCCCTTGTCGTTCTGGGCCCCGGTGCGCAGCTGGGTGAACTCCTCGAACACGGTCATGGTCTTGTCGGCGGGAATGCCGATGCCGGTATCCCACACCTCGATCCAGACCTTGCCGCCGCGGCGACGGCAGCCGACGAGCACGCCGCCGAACTCGGTGTAGCGCACGGCGTTCGCCACCAGGTTGCCGATCATGCGGTGGAACAGCACGGGGTCGGTACGTCCGACGACGCGCCACGGCGCGCAACGCAGGAAGATGCCCTTCGCCGCCGCCTTCGGCGCGTAGGCCGAGGCAATGCGGCCGATCATCTCGTCGACGGCGAAATCGACGACGGTGGGACTGACGACCCCGGCCTCGAGCTTGCTCAGATCGAGGAGGTCGGAGAGCATCTCGCTGAGGCTGCCGACGCAGTCGCGCATGTTGGCGACGATATCGGCGTCGCCCGGGCCGACGCGGCTCGCCAGGACGCCGACATACAGCGCCAGCGCCGACAGCGGCTGGCGCAGATCGTGGCTCGCCGCCGCGAGGAAACGTGATTTGGCGTCGTTGGCGCGCTCGGCCTCGTCCTTGGCCGCCTGGAGGTCGGTCTCGACGCGCCGGCGTTCGGTGATGTCGACGCAGGAGCCGACGAAACCAAGGAACGCCTCGTCCGGCCCGATATGGGGCTGGCCGCGATCCAGCAGCCAGCGGTACTCGCCGTCGGCGCGGCGCACCCGGTATTCCATCTCGAAGCCGAGGCGGTTGTCGAAGGCCTGCGTGTAGATCAGCGCGCAGTGCGCGCGGTCGTCGGGATGCACGCCCTCGAGCCAGCCGTCGCCGAGCTCCTGTTCGAGGCTGCGCCCGCGGAACGCGAGCCACTGCTTGTTGAACCAGGTGCACTTCTTGTCCGGCCCGGCGAGCCAGATGTAGGCCGGCGCGGAATCGGCGATGGCACGGAAGCGCGCCTCGCTGGCGACGGCCTGCGCCGTGCGCTCGACAACGCGCCGCTCGAGTTCGGCGTTCAGTTCGCCGAGGCGCTGCCGCTCGGCGCGCACGGCGGAGTTCGCCGCGACCAGTTCGGCGGTGCGCAGCTTGACCAGCCGGCGCAGCGTGGTGGTCCACAGCGCCAACATGGCGAGGGCCAGCGCGACGCCGGCGGCGCCGATGGCGACATAGCGCACCGGAAAGACCCGCGGTTCGTAGATCTCGAGCCACTTGCGATAGAGGGCGTCGTACTCGCCGTTCGCCTTGACGCGCACGAGGGCGGCGTCGAGGCGGTCGCGCAGGGCCATGTCGCCCTTGCGCACGGCGAAGCAGTACTCGCGCCGGTACTCGGAAAGCAGCGGACCGTTTTCGATGACGCCGCCGAGCGCCGTCTGCCTGAGGACCATGTTTCCCTGCACCAGCGGCGCCAGCACGGCATCGTGCTGCCCCGAGGCCAGCAGGCGGAAGCCGTCGGCGATGTTGTCGACGATGACGAGCTGGCGATCGAAGCCGCGGCCGAGCAGCGCATGGTGCCCGGCGTCCGAGCGGTTGACGATGATTCGGCGTTCGCGCGCCTGCGCGATGGTCTCGAACGTCGGCGCGCCTTTGCGCACGAAGAACGTGTCGTAGCCGATCGTGTGCGGCTGCGTCAGCTCGACGAGTCCTTCGCGTTCGGGCATGCGCGCCACCAGCGGCAGGGCGTCGTACTCGCCGGCGACCAGCCCGCGCCAGACGACGCTCCATGCGGCCGGCACAAACTCCACCGCGATGCCGGCCTCGCGCGCGACGGCGCCGAACAGCTCGACGGCGAAGCCGGTGGAGCGGCCTTCCGCGTCGACGTCGACAAACGGGGGAAAGCCTGATTCGGCACCGACCCGTAGCGGCTTGTCGTCGGCCAGCGCCTGCGCCGCCAGGCTGAAGACGACGCAGGCGAACAAAAGCAGACGCCGCATCAGTCGGCCGCGTCGATGACCGGGGCGCACCCCTCGGCGAGGCGGACGAGATCCTCGTCCCCGAGGTTGAGGACTTCCAGGCAGGGTGCGCCCAGCTTGCTCCACTCCTGCGTCTGGCTTTGGCCGGTGCGTTGCTGGATCAGGTGCTCAGCCAGTTGCGACACGGCAATCAGCTTGCGCGGGACGGCCGCCAGGGACGAATCGGCGCGCAGGGAGTCGGGATCGTGGTGATGCGCAATGGCGACGCTGAATTCCTCTGGCAGCAGCCACCCGGTGGCGAGTTCGGCCCCGATGCTGGCGTGGTTCGTCTGCAGCAGTTCGTCCTCGATGGCAGTGAAGCAGCGCTCCGTTTCGGCGTTTGCCTTCTTCAGCACGTCGCGGTACTCGGGGAACGGCATCAGCAGCACCGGGATGCCGCAATCGCGGAACAGGCCGAAGGTGTAGGCGTCGTCGGCGCGCAGTCTCAGGCCGTCGATGTTTTGCGTCAGCCAGCCCGAGAGGCGCGCGACGCGCGCCGAGGCGCTCCAGAAGCGCTCGAAGGTCGCGGTGGGCGGAAATATCTGGCGCAGCGCGAGGCCGGCGATGGTGCGTCCCGCGATCTTGAGCCCCAGCACGATCAGCGCCTCGTTGACCGAGCGCACGCGGCAGCCGAAGCCGAAGTACGGCGAGTTGGCCGTCTTGATGAGGCCCGCAACGAGGCTGACGTCGGTACCGATGGTCGTCGCCAGCATCTTGAAGTCGGGCTCGTCCCTGCCCATCTCGGCATTGACGCGAGTCAGGATCTCCGGACGCGGCGGAATGCCGATGTCGCGCACCTGGGCGACGAACATCGTGGCGACATCCGACGGATTGGTTTCGGCTTCGCTCATTGAGGTTTTGGATGGTGGGTGCTGAGGGGCTCGAACCCCCGACATTCGCCGTGTAAAGGCGACGCTCTACCAACTGAGCTAAGCACCCGAGGGGCGCAATTTTAGCAGCAAAAACAAGGCCGCCCGGAGGCGGCCTTGTTCGGTTGCCAAAAGCGCTGCGTCAATGCGTGATGGCAGGGGGCGCAGGTGCGGCGGGCAACGCCCCCACCGGGGCATCCGCCGGTGCTTCGGGCAGCGGCTCGGGCATGCGTTCCAGCGCCAGTTCGAGCACCTGGTCGATCCACTTCACCGGCCGGATCTCGATGCGGTTCTTGATCGTATCGGGAATCTCGGCCAGGTCCTTGACGTTCTCCTCGGGAATCAGCGCCAGGCGGATGCCGCCGCGCACCGCCGCCAGCAGCTTCTCCTTGAGGCCGCCGATCGGCAGCACCTCGCCGCGCAGCGTGATCTCGCCGGTCATGGCGACGTCGGCGCGAACGGGAATGCCGGTCAGCGTCGACACCAGGGCAGTCGTCATGCCGATGCCGGCGGACGGGCCGTCCTTGGGCGTCGCACCCTCGGGCAGGTGGATGTGGATGTCGTTCTTCTGGTAGAAGTCCTCGGCGATGCCGAGCTGCTTGCAGCGGCGGCGCACAACCGTCAGCGCGGCCTGGATCGACTCCGTCATGACTTCGCCGAGCTTGCCGGTGGTCATGGTCTTGCCCTTGCCGGGCACGGCGACGGATTCGATGGTCAGCAGCTCGCCGCCGACCTCGGTCCAGGCGAGGCCGGTGACCTGGCCGACCTGGTTCTCCTTCTCGGCCATGCCGAAGGAGTAGCGGCGCACGCCGATGTACTTGTCGAGGTTCTTGGCGTTGACGATGATCTTGTTCTTGCGCTGCTTCATCACCAGCGACTTGACGACCTTGCGGCAGATCTTGGAGATCTCGCGCTCGAGCGCGCGCACGCCGGCTTCGCGCGTGTAGTAGCGCACGATGTCGCGCACGGCGTCTTCGGTGAGCGAGACCTCGTCCTTCTTGAGGCCGTTGTTCTTCATCTGCTTCGGCACGAGGTAGCGCTGGGCGATGTTGACCTTCTCGTCCTCGGTGTAGCCGGAGAGGCGGATCACCTCCATGCGGTCGAGCAGCGCCGCCGGGATGTTCAGCGTATTGGCCGTGGCCACGAACATCACGTCGGAAAGGTCGAAGTCGACCTCGATGTAGTGGTCCTGGAAGGTGTGGTTCTGCTCGGGATCGAGCACTTCGAGCAGCGCCGACGACGGGTCGCCGCGGAAGTCCTGGCCCATCTTGTCGACTTCGTCGAGCAGGAACAGCGGGTTCTTGACGCCGACCTTCGTCATGTTCTGCAGGATCTTGCCCGGCATGGAACCGATGTAGGTGCGGCGATGGCCGCGGATCTCGGCCTCGTCGCGCACGCCGCCGAGCGCCATGCGGATGAACTTGCGGTTGGTCGACTTGGCGATCGACTGGCCGAGCGAGGTCTTGCCGACGCCCGGGGGGCCGACCAGGCACAGGATCGGCGCCTTTACCTTGTCGACGCGCTGCTGCACGGCGAGGTATTCGACGATGCGTTCCTTGACCTTCTCGAGGCCGTAGTGGTCCTTGTCGAGGATCTTCTCGGCAGCCGAGAGATCCTTGGAGATGCGCGACTTCTTCTTCCAGGGCAGGCCGAGCAGCGTCTCGATGTAGTTGCGCACGACGGTCGCCTCGGCCGACATCGGCGACATCAGCTTGAGCTTCTTCATCTCCGAGTTGGCCTTGACCAGGGCTTCCTTGCTCATGCCGGCAGCCTTGATCTTCTTTTCCATCTCGTCGAGGTCGGCACCCTCCTCGCCCTCGCCGAGTTCCTTCTGGATCGCCTTGACCTGCTCGTTCAGGTAGTACTCGCGCTGGCTCTTCTCCATCTGGCGCTTGACGCGGCCGCGGATGCGCTTCTCGACCTGGAGGATGTCGAGCTCGGTCTCGAGCTGGGCGAGCAGCTTTTCCAGCCGGCCGCCGACGTCGAAGAGTTCGAGGATTTCCTGCTTGAGCTCGAGCTTCATCGGCAGATGGGCAGCGATGGTATCGGCCAGGCGGCCGGCTTCCTCGATGCCCGCGAGCGAGGTGAGGATCTCGGGCGGGATCTTCTTGTTCAGCTTAACGAACTGGTCGAACTGGGCCAGGATCGTGCGGCGCATGGCTTCGACCTCGTGGCCACCGCGTTCGTCGATCGAGAGCGGCTCGACGTCGGCGACGAACTGGGTGCCGCGATCCTCGACCTTCTCGATGCGCGCGCGCTTGGTGCCCTCGACCAGCACCTTGACCGTGCCGTCGGGCAGCTTGAGCATCTGCAGGATGTTCGAGATGCAGCCGATGCTGTAGAGATCGCCGGCCTCCGGCTCGTCCTTGGCTGCCGACTTCTGCGCCACCAGCAGGATGCCCTTGCCCGCTTCCATCGCAGTCTCGAGCGCCTTGATGGATTTCGGGCGGCCGACGAACAGCGGGATCACCATGTGCGGGAATACCACCACGTCCCGCAGGGGCAGCAGCGGCAATTCCATTTTCTCTTGGGGGAAGTCAAGCTCGCCTGACATTATGTTTCCTTCGCGTTGAGACTACATCGCCCATGTAAGGGCGTGGTCGGGACACTTCAAGCGCAGCGATGCAAAAACCCTGACGGGCTCAGCTAGAACTGGCCTTCTTCGGCTGGTCCGTGTAGATCAACAGGGGCTGGCCGCCGTTCTCGATCGTATTCTCGTCGATGACTGCCTTTTCCACGTTGTTCATGGCCGGCAGTTCATACATGGTGTCGAGCAGCACGGCTTCCAAAATCGAACGCAAGCCGCGGGCTCCCGTCTTTCGTTTCAATGCCTTGCGCGCGATCGCCTGCAGGGCGCCAGGCCGAACTTCGAGTTCGACGCCCTCCATGCTGAAAAGTTTCTGGTACTGCTTGATGAGGGCATTCTTGGGCTCGACGAGAATCTGGACCAGCGCCGCGTCGTCGAGTTCCTGCAGCGTCGCCAGCACCGGCAGGCGGCCGACGAACTCGGGGATGAGACCGAACTTGATCAGGTCCTCCGGTTCGATGCGCTTGAGCGTCTCGGTGATGCTCTTGCTGTCCTTGCTGCGGACCTCGGCGCCGAAGCCGATGCCCGACTTCTCGGAACGGTCGCGGATGACCTTGTCGAGGCCGTCGAAGGCGCCGCCGCAGATGAACAGGATGTTGGTCGTGTCGATCTGGACGAAGTCCTGGTTCGGATGCTTGCGGCCGCCCTGCGGCGGCACCGAGGCAACGGTGCCCTCGATGAGCTTCAGAAGCGCCTGCTGCACGCCCTCGCCGGAGACGTCGCGCGTGATCGACGGGTTGTCCGACTTGCGCGAAATCTTGTCGATCTCGTCGATGTAGACGATGCCCTGCTGCGCCTTGTCGGCCTCGTAGTCGCACTTCTGCAGCAGCTTCTGGATGATGTTCTCGACGTCCTCGCCGACGTAGCCGGCCTCGGTCAGCGTCGTCGCGTCGGCCATCACGAAGGGCACGTTCAGCAGGCGCGCCAGCGTCTGGGCGAGCAGCGTCTTGCCGGAACCGGTGGGGCCGATCAGCAGGATGTTGCTCTTGGCGAGTTCGACGTCGTCGTTGCCCTTTTCCTTGTGGCGCAGGCGCTTGTAGTGGTTGTAGACGGCGACGGAGAGGATCTTCTTGGCCTGGTCCTGGCCGATCACGAACTGGTCGAGGATGCCGCGAATCTCGGGCGGGGACGGCAGGTCGGTGGCCGACTTGCCCGAGGGCTCGGCCGAGATCTCGTCGCGGATGATGTCGTTGCAGAGGTCGATGCACTCGTCGCAAATGAATACCGACGGTCCGGCGATGAGTTTCTTGACCTCGTGCTGGCTTTTGCCGCAGAAGGAGCAGTAGAGCAGTTTGTCGCCCGATTTCTTGTCGGTCATGGCCTTCTCCGTCGTTCGTGCGCGCCGCTCAGGCTGCCGGCGCCGCTTCGCCGCGGTTGGAGATCACCTTGTCGACGAGGCCGTATTCGACGGCGGCCGTTGCCGACAGGAAGTTGTCGCGATCGGTGTCGCGCTCGATGCGCTCGATCGGCTGGCCGGTGTGCCTGGCCAGCATCTCGTTCAGACGCTGCTTGAGGAACAGGATCTCCTTGGCGTGGATCTCGATGTCCGAGGCCTGGCCCTGGAAGCCGCCCATCGGCTGGTGGATCATGACGCGGGAGTTGGGCAGACAGAAACGCTTTTGCTTGGCCCCTGCCGCCAGCAGGAAGGCGCCCATCGAGGCGGCCTGGCCGATGCACAGCGTCGACACGTCGGGCTTGATGAACTGCATGGTGTCGTAGATCGCCATGCCGGCCGTCACCGACCCGCCGGGCGAGTTGATGTAGAAGTAGATGTCCTTGTCGGGGTTCTCCGACTCGAGGAACAACAACTGGGCGACGACGAGGTTCGCCGTCATGTCGTTGACCGGCCCGACGAGGAACACCACGCGCTCCTTCAGCAGGCGCGAGTAGATGTCGTAGGCGCGCTCGCCGCGACCGCTGGTCTCGATGACCATCGGCACGAGGCCGATGGCCTGCGCGTCGAGGCCGCCCTGCATCATCACGTCGGGCCGCGCCATCACGCTGCGTTCCCCATGAGTTCGTCGAAGGGAACCGGCTTCTCGGTCACCTTGGCCTTGCCAAGCACCCATTCGACGACGTTGTTTTCCATCACCAGCGCCTCCGCTTCGGCCAGCCGCTGCGGCTGCGAGTAGTACCAGCGCACGACTTCGCTCGGATCCTCGAAGGTCGCGGCGAAGTCGTCGACGATCGCACGCACCTGCTCCGGCTTGGCGTGCAAATCCTGCTTCTGCACCAGTTCGGCAAGAATCAGTCCCAGCTTGACGCGGCGCGTCGCGGAATCGGTGAACCACGAGGCCTGGACGGGGACGTTGTTCGCTGCCATGCCGCGCTGCTGGAGGTCCTTGAGCGCGTTTTCGGCCATCTGCTGCGACTCGGCCTCGACCAGCGCGGCCGGCACCTCGATCGGCGTGGCGGCGATCAGCGCGTCCATCACCTGATTCTTGACCTTCGCCTGAAGACGCTTCTTGACCTCGCGCTCGAGGTTGGCACGCACTTCGCTGCGCATCTTGTCCAGATCGCCATCCTTAACGCCGAGCGACTTGGCGAACTCGGCATCCACTTCCGGCAGCACGGGCTTCTCGACCGCCTTGACGGTGACGTCGAACTGCACGGTCTGGCCGGCGAGGTCGGCGGCGTGGTAATCGGCCGGGAAGGCCACGTCGAAGGTCTTGCTGGTGCCCTCGGTCAGGCCGACGAGATTGGTCTCGAAGTCGGGCACCATCATGCCGCCGCCCACGGACACCGCATAGTCCGTGGCCTTGCCGCCGGGGAACTCCTCGCCGTTCTTGCGACCCGTGAAGTCGATCACCAGACGGTCTTCCTTCTGCGAAGGACGGCCCGCGGGTTCGAAGACGGTGCGTTGCTTGCGCAGCACCTCGATGGTCTTGTCCACTTCGGCTTCGGTGACTTCGAGCAGGGGCTTCTCGATCGACTGGGTGGCGACATCGCCGACGACGACGTCCGGATAGACCTCGAAGACGGCGGAAAATTCAAACGCCTCGGCGCTGCCCTGCTTGGGTTCGATGCGCGGGTAGCCGGCAACGCGCAGGTTCTGCTCGCGGACCTTCTCGCCGAAGGCCTTCTCGACGGCGGCGCCGATCGCCTCGGAGCGGGCCTGGCCGCCGTACTGCTGGGCGACCATCTTGAACGGCACCTTGCCCGGCCGGAAGCCCGCCATCTTGACGGACTTCGACATCTGGCGCAGGCGCTGCTCGACCTGCTTCTCGACTTCCGCCATGGGAACGCTCATTTCGATGCGGCGTTCGAGCGAACTCGCGGCGGGGCTCGTTGGGGTTTCCGTTTGCATGAAAAATCCTTGAAATTCCAATGGGGTTAGGGCGCTTCGGCCCTTCAGGCGAGGCTCTGCGGACTGGTGCGAAGGAAGGGACTCGAACCCTTACGCCTCGCGGCGCTGGAACCTAAATCCAGTGCGTCTACCAATTCCGCCACCTTCGCGCGTTGCCGGCGGATTCTAACCGATTCACCCGGCGGCTGTCAGGGCGCCGGCCGGGCCGCTCCCGCGCCGCTGCGGCGCGGCAAGGGCGTGCCAGCGCAATTCGTCATATGGCATTCGAGGAAGCGCTCCGCGGCAGGATCGCCGCCGGTGGCTCGCAGCACTTCGAGCGCCAGGCGGTCGGCCTCGATCTCCTGCTGCGGGGGCTTTTCCCACTCCAGCGTGACGCCGGTGCCGGGAGTGCCGTGGTGTCGCAAAGCTACGTGCGCCATTTCGTGGGCCAGCACGGCGCGGGCCGCGGCCCGGTCGCCGCAGACCGCCGTCGTGCGCAGGCGGATGCGGCCTCCGGGCGTGGCGTCGCCGAGTACCTCGCCGGGCTGGCGGAAGCCGCCGGCACGCATCTCGCCGTCGAGCTGGATGCGCACTTCGGGCCGATGGCCGAGCACGGCGAACCCGGGCAGCAGTTCCTTGGCGTGGGCGTTCATGCGCTCCAGGCAGGCCTGTTGCGCGGGCGACTGCGGCGGTGCGGCGGCGCAGCCCGCCAGAAGGGGCAACAAGAAAACCAAGGGTAGGCGGAACCTCATGGAGGCGCAGGATAGCGTACCCCCCTCGCGTCGAACACCTGTCGATTCCAACAGGTTTGGCACAAGGCAACCATGACGCTATAGTGCGCACGCCCGCGCCGGATGCGGGGCCGCGCCCATGTCTGTCGACCACTACGAAAACTTCCCCGTCGCCTCCGTGCTGCTGCCGCCCGCGTTGCGCGAGCCGGTGGCCGCGATCTACGTTTTTGCGCGCAGCGCCGACGATTTCGCCGACGAGGGCAGCCTCGCGCCCGAAGAACGCCTGCGCCTGCTCGGCGAGTACGGACGCGAGCTCGATGCCGTCGAGACCGGCGCGCCGACGACGCATCCCGTCTTCCTGCGCCTGCGCCCCGTGATCGCGGAGTACGGCCTGCCGCTCGGGCTGTTCCGCGACCTGCTCGACGCCTTCGCCCAGGACGTCGTCAAGGCGCGCTATGAGAGCCGGGAGGAACTTCTCGACTACTGCCGCCGCTCGGCCGACCCCGTCGGCCGCCTGCTGCTGCACCTGTTCGGCGCCGCGACGCCGGAGAACCTGCGCCGCTCGGACTGCGTCTGCTCGGCGCTGCAACTGATCAACCACTGGCAGGACGTCGCCATCGACTGGGCAAAGCCGCGCGTCTACCTGCCGCAGGAGGACCTCGACCGCTTCGGCGTCACCGACGCACAGATCGAGGCCGGGGTCTGCGACGACAAGTGGCGTGCGCTGATGCGCTTCGAGGTCGACCGCGCCCGTACCCTGATGCTCGAAGGCGCACCGCTCGGCGCCGACCTGCCGGGCCGCATGGGACTTGAAATCCGCGCCATCGTCGCCGGCGGCCTGCGCATCCTCGAGAAGATCGAAGCCGTCGACTACGACGTCTTCCGCCGCCGCCCCGTGCTCGAAAGATCCGATTGGCTGCGCGTGCTCTGGCGCGCCGCGTTTTCCTCCACCCCACGATGACGCCCGACGAATACTGCGAACAGAAGGCCGCCGCCAGCGGCTCGAGCTTCTACTACAGCTTCCGCTTCCTGCCGCGCGGCAGGCGGCAGGCGATCACCGCGCTCTATGCCTTCTGCCGCGAAGTCGACGATGCGGTCGACGAATGCTCGGATGCCGGCGTCGCGCGCATGAAACTCGCCTGGTGGCGCGTCGAAGTGGCGGCGCTCTATGCCGGCAAGCCGACGCATCCGGTCACGCAGGCACTGGCGATTTCCTTGCAGCGCTTCGCCCTGCCGCAGGAGCAGCTCGGCGAGATCATCGACGGCATGGAGATGGACCTCGAGCACGATCGCTACGCCGACTTCAAGGCGCTGCATCTCTACTGCTACCGGGTCGCCAGCGTCGTCGGCCTCCTCGCCGCGGAGATATTCGGCTACGAGGACCGCCGCACCCAGAAGTACGCGCACGACCTCGGTCTCGCCTTCCAGTTGACGAACATCATCCGCGACGTCGGCGAGGACGCGCGCCGCGGCCGCATCTACCTGCCTCTGGACGAACTGGCGCGCTTCGGCGTCGCCGAGGCCGACATCCTTGCCGGTCGCCACACCGAAGCCTTCACGCAGCTCATGGACTTCCAGGTCGCGCGCGCGCAGGAGAGCTACGACCGGGCGTTGGCGCAACTGCCGGCCGTCGATCGCCGCAGCCAGATTGCCGGCCTGATCATGGCGGCGATCTATCGCACGACGCTCGACGAGATCGTCAAGGACGGCTGCCGCGTGCTGACGCACCGCGTCTCGCTGCCGCCGCTGCGCAAGCTGTGGATCGCGGCGAAGACATGGATAACCGCGTAGCAATCATCGGCGCCGGCTACGCCGGCCTCGTCGCCGCGGTGGAACTCGCCGCCGCAGGCCGCCGCGTCGAACTCTTCGAGGCCTCGCGCACGCTCGGCGGCCGGGCGCGGCGCATCGACGCCGAGGGCACGGTGCTCGACAACGGCGCCCACATCCTCGTCGGCGCCTACCGCGAAACGCTGCGCCTGATGCGCACGGTCGGCATCGATTCGGACCGCGTGCTGCGCCGCCATCCGCTGCATCTGGAATACCCGGGCGAAATGCGCATTGCCGCGCCGTCGTGGCTGCCAGCGCCGCTCCACATGGCCTGGGCGCTGCTCGCGGCGCGCGGCCTGCCGCTCACCGACAAGCTCGCCGCCGTGCGCTTCATGCGCGCCATGGAGGCGCAGCGCTTCCGCCTGCCCGAGGACACGACGGCGTCGGCTCTCTTCGCCGCCCACGGCCAGGGCGAGCGCCTGCGCCGCTACCTGTGGGAGCCGCTTTGCGTCGCAGCGCTGAACACCGAGGCTGAACGCGGCTCGGCGCAGGTGTTCCTGAACGTCCTGCGCGACAGCCTCGCCGCCGACCGCGCCGCGAGCGACCTGTTGCTGCCCGCGACCGACTTCTCGGAACTGCTTCCCGAACCGGCTGCCGCCTGGCTCGCGGCCAACGGCAGCACCGTCCACCGCAGTTGCCGCATCGAGGGCCTGCAGCGCACGGATGCGGGCTGGATGCTCGCATCGGCGGACGAAACGCACGGCCCCTACGCCAACGTGATCCTCGCCGTCGCGCCCTACCACCTTGGCAAGCTCATCGACGGCCTGCCACTCGCGGCGCTGGTGGAGACGCTGCAGGCCTTCGAGTGGGAACCGATCGTCACGGCCTACCTCGCCTACCCGCCCGAGGTGCGTCTGCCCTTCGCCATGGTCGGCGTCGCCGGCGGCCACGCCCAGTGGCTGTTCGATCGCGGCGCGCTTTGCGGCCAGCCGGGATTGATCGCCGCCGTGATCAGCGCCCACGGCCGCCACGAGGAACTCGACCATGACGAACTCTGTTCGCGCATCGCCGCCGAGACCGAGCGCGCCGTCGGCCGACCGTTGCCGCCGCCGCACTGGCAGCGGGTGATCGTGGAGAAGCGCGCAACGTTCGCCTGCACGCCTGGCTTGCGGCGACCCGCCTGCGCGACGGGCCTGCCGGGCCTGCACCTGGCGGGGGATTACGTCGCCGGCGAGTACCCGGCGACCATCGAGGGCGCGGTGCGCAGCGGCGCCACGGCGGCGCGCGCCGTCCTCGAACGCTGAGGCCTCAGGCGCCCCAGAGCGATTCGGGCAGTTGCTTGCTGGTCATAGGGCGCTGCATCGGGGCGCGATGATAGGTAAGCCTGCCGAGCATGCTGTCGACGCATTTTCGGTTTCATACCGCCAGGCGCCCGCCGGCCAGTCGCAGTTGGCGGCCGCAGCGACGCGCCAGCGCCTCGTCGTGGGTGACGAGCACCAGCGTCGTGCCGGCCTCGCGGTTCATCTCGAACATCAGCTCGATGATCTGCTCGCCGGTGGCGGCATCGAGATTGCCGGTGGGTTCGTCGGCGAGCAGCAGTTGCGGCGCGACGGCGAAGGCGCGCGCCAGAGCGACGCGCTGCTGCTCGCCGCCCGACAGGTGTTTCGGATAGTGGCCCAACCGGTGCGCAAGGCCGACGCGGGCCAGCATGGCTTCGGCCTTGGCTCGGGGCTCGGGGAGGCCGAGCAGTTCGAGCGGCAGCATGACGTTCTCGCGCGCCGTCAGCGCCGCCAGCAGATGGAAAGACTGGAAGACGAAGCCGAGCAGCCGTCCGCGCAATTCGGCGCGCGCATCCTCGTCGAGCACCGAGAGGTCGTGTCCGGCGAGCCTCACCGTGCCGGCCGTGGGCATGTCCAGCCCCGCCAGCAAGCCGAGCAGCGTCGATTTGCCCGAGCCCGAGGCGCCCACGATGGCCACGGCCTCCCCGGCGTCGACGGCGAACGAAATCGCGTCGAGAATGGTCAAATACGCGCCGTCGCCGCCGCTGCCGGGGACGCGCTTCGTCAGGTTCTCAACCACGATCGCCGCCATGTTCCGCTTATCCGCCTCGCTCATTGTCCTGCTTACCGCCTTGCTGCAAGGCGTTGCCGCCCATGCGGCACAAACCGTGCTCGTCTTCGGCGACAGCCTCTCGGCGGGCTATGGGCTCGCCAGCGGGCAGGCCTGGCCTGCCCTGCTCGCCAAACGCATCGAGGCCGAAAAGCCCTCGTGGACCGTCGCCAATGCAAGCCTGAGCGGCGAGACCACCGCGGGCGGGCGCACGCGGCTTCCGGCCGCACTCGACCGCTTCCAGCCGGCCGTGACGTTGATCGCCCTCGGCGCCAACGACGGCCTGCGCGGCCTGTCGCCGGCGCAGATGCGCGACAACCTTGCCGCCATGGTACGCGCGGCCAAGGCACGCGGTGCGCGCGTGCTGCTCGCCGGCATCCGCCTGCCGCCGAACTACGGCGGCGATTACAGCGGACGCTTCGAAGGCATCTACCGCGAGGTCGCCGCGGCGGAAAAGGTACCGTTGCTGCCCTTCCTGCTCGAGCCGATCGCGCTCGACGCCGCCTCCTTCCAGGCCGACGGCCTGCATCCGACGGCCGCCGCGCAGGCGCGCATCCTCGATCACGTCTGGCCGGCGCTCAAGCCGCTGCTCAAGTAACCGTCACGCGCGGTGCGCCGGCCGCCATGTGGCCGACCACCGCCGCCTGGCCGAAGCCGTCCGCGGTAAAGGCGGCCAGCACTGCGTCGACCGCCTCGGGCGCGCAGGCGACGAGGAGGCCGCCGCTCGTCTGCGGATCGGTGATGACTTTCTGCCGCCATTCATCGCCGTCGATGACGACGTCGGCGCCGTAGCCGTTCCAGTTGCGCGTCGAGGCGCCGGTCGCGATGCCGGCGCGCACGTGCTTCACCGCCTCGTCGATCAGCGGCAGCTTGGCGAATTCCAGTTCCGCGCCGAGCGCCGAGCCGCGGCAGATCTCGAGCAGGTGCCCGGCGATGCCGAAGCCCGTGACGTCGGTGACGGCATGGACGCCGTCCATGTCGGCGAGCTTCACGCCCGTGACGTTGAGCATGGTGGTCCAGCGGATCATCTCGTCGTAGCCGGCCGGCGACAGCAGGCCCTTCTTCAGCGCGGCCGAGAGGATGCCGATGCCGAGCGGCTTGCCGAGCACCAACACGTCGCCTGCCCGGGCGCCGCTGTTCTTCTTGACCTTCTGCGGATGCACGACGCCGATGCCGACGAGGCCGTAGATCGGTTCGACGACGTCGATCGAATGGCCGCCGGCGATCGGGATGCCCGCCGCGGCGCAGACCGACTCGCCGCCGGCGAGGATCTCGCGCACGACGTCGAGCGGCAGCTTGTCGAGCGGCATGCCGACGACGGCGAGCGCGAAGATCGGCCTGCCGCCCATGGCGAAAACATCCGACAGCGCGTTGGTCGCCGCGATGCGGCCGAAGTCGCGCGGATCGTCGACGATGGGCGTGAAGAAGTCGGTGGTGGCGACGATCGCCTGCTCGTCGTTGATCCGGTAGACGGCCGCATCGTCCGAGGTCTCGATGCCGACCAGCAGGTCGCTCGGCATCGTCTTCAGCGCCGACTCCGCGATGATCTGCGACAACACGGCGGGCGCGATTTTGCAGCCGCAGCCGCCGCCGTGGGAGAATTGGGTGAGACGAATCTTATCCATAAAACAATGTCAGCAAGGCTTCCCAAAGGGCTCGCAACGGTAGCACAAGTCGCCGGGTTCGACGCCGTCATAGACGCGCGCTCGCCGGGCGAATTCGCCGAGGACCACCTGCCCGGCGCGATCTCCTGCGCGGTGCTTTCCGACGAGGAACGCGCCCGCGTCGGCACGCTCTACAAGCAGGTGTCGCCGTTCGACGCCAAGAAGGTCGGCGCCGCGCTGGTGGCGAAGAACATCGCGCGCCACATCGAGGAACGCTTCGCCGACAAGCCCAAGGACTGGCGTCCGCTCGTCTACTGCTGGCGCGGCGGCAAGCGCAGCGGCGCCTTCACGCACATCCTGCGCGAGATCGGATGGGATGCGCACCGCCTCGAAGGCGGCTACAAGGCCTGGCGCCGGCACGTGCTCGACGAACTCGAGGTGCTGCCCGGGCGGCTCCGGTTCCGCATCGTCTCCGGCGCCACGGGCAGCGGCAAGAGTCGCGTGCTGGAGGCGCTCGCCGCGCAGGGCGCGCAAGTCCTGCACCTGGAAGAACTCGCCGCCCACAAGGGCTCGGTGCTGGGCAACCTGCCCGGCGCGCCGCAGCCGTCGCAGAAGATGTTCGAGTCGCGCCTGCATGCGGCGCTGTCGGCCTTCGATCCGGCGCGGCCGGTGTTCGCCGAGGCGGAGAGCCGGCGCATCGGCGTGCTGCACCTGCCGGACGCGATGATCGCTGCGATCCGCGCCGCGCCCTGCCTGCGCATCGAAGCCACGCCGGCGGCGCGCGTCGAATTCCTGCTGCGCGACTACGATTATTTCGTCGCCGATCCCGCCTGGCTGGCGGAAAAGCTCGGCCACCTGCGCGAACTGCAGAGCCGGGAAACCATCGAACGTTGGCTGACGCTGGTCGAAGCCGGCGACTTCCGCTCCCTGGTGGCGGAACTGCTCGAGCGCCATTACGACCCGCTCTACCAGCGCTCGCAGTCCAAGAACTACGCCGACTTTTCCGCTGCCGAGTCTTTTGCCACCGACGACCTGTCGCCCGCGGGCGTCGTCCGCCTCGCCGCCGCTATCCTGGCAACCCCGGCAGCCTGAACGCCCGTCCGCGGCCGACACAGAGGCGCTGCACCACGGCCGGGCGCGGCTCGGCGACCTCGCCCTGCTCGAAGGCGATCACCGTGAAGCGCTTGCGCACCAGCTCCAGCAGCTCGCCGCTGCGCAGCAGGTAGGCAGGGTTCTCGGGCTTTCCGAGACGCTCGTTGCCGACCATGAAGGTCTCGTAGATCAAAATGCCGTTCTCGCCGAGTGCCGCCAGCAGGTTCGGCAGCAGCGGCCGGTGCAGGTAATTCGTGACGACGATGCCGTCGAAGGAATGGCCGAAATAGGGCCAGGGTCCGGCTTCAAGGTCGGCGTGGCGGGTGGTGACGCCCGGCACCCCGTCCAGCCACGCCAGCGCTTCGGCGTCGCCATCGACGGCCTCGACCCCGTAGCCGAGTGCGGCGAGATGGCGTGCATGACGCCCCTTCCCGCAGGCGAGGTCGAGCACCCGCCCGCCGGGGGCGATGAGGGGTGAGAACCGGGAGACCCAGGCAGACGGCTGGGCAGGGAACGGCATGTCGTTCATTGGGGTATGATTTTACTTCCCCAATCGGCCGATCACCCTGTGAATTCAAGGCACGACAGTTCGGCGGCGCCTGCCCGGCGCACGCTGCTCGACGAGGTCACCGCGCACGAGGCGACGATGGAGCGCCTCAAGAGCGTGGAGGACGCGTACGAGCGCTTCGTGCCGCGCCAGTTCCTCCACCTCATGGGATTCCAGGACATCCGGGAAGTTCGCCTCGGCGACCAGGTCGAGGCGCCGATGACCATTCTCTTCGCCGACATCTGCGACTTCACCGGCCTGTCGGAGTCGATCTCGCCGCAGGAGAACTTCAACTTCCTCAATTCCTACCTGTCCCAGATGCAGCCGGCCATCGCGGCCAACGGCGGCGTCATCGACAAGTATGTCGGCGACGGCATCCTGGCGCTGTTCCCGGCTTCCGCGGACGACGCCCTGCGCGGTGCCATCTCCATCCTCGGCCAGCTCGACATCTACAACGCCGGCCGCAATCGCGCCGGCTACGTGCCGATCCGTATCGGCATCGGCGTCAACAGCGGCACCGTGATGCTCGGCACCGTCGGTTCGGCCTCGCGCATGGACGTCACCGTGATCGGCGACGCCGTCAACCTCGCCGCCCGTCTCGAGCGCATCACGCGCGAGTGGGACGTGCCGCTGCTGATCAGCGAGCACACGCTGCTGTCGCTCAACGATCCGGCGCCCTTCGGCATCCGCTTCATCGACCGCCGCCAGGTGCGCGGCAAGCAGGAGATCCAGTCGATCTACGAGGTCTGCGACGCCGACCCCGCGCACCTGCGCTCGGCCAAGCGCCAGACGCGCAAGCTGTTCGAGACCGCACTCGCCTGCTTCCACCTCGGCTACATGGCGGACGCCGCGCGCATGCTGCGCGAGTGTGTCGATGCCGCCCCCGAAGACCGTCCGGCGCGGCTCTACTACGAGCGCTGCCAGGGGCAGCAGGACGGCCCGATCGACATCCTGCGTCCCTGGATCGACGACTACAGGACGGGCGTGGCTGAAATGGACGCCGAGCACCAGAAGCTGCTCTCCGCTGCCAACGCGCTTACCGAGGCGCTGCTGGCGCAGCGGCGGCAGGGCGTGGTGTCGGGCATCGATGCGCTCGGCAAAGCCCTTGACGCGCACTTCGAGAGCGAAGAGGCGCAGATGGACGAATCGGCCTATCCGCTGATCAAGGAACATGCGCGCGAGCACCGGCGCCTGCGCCAGTCCTATCTCCAGTTCGCCGCCGCCGTGGGCGACGAGGCCGACGATTTCCGGCACCTGGCCTTCACCTGCCAGCGCCTGGTCGCCGACTGGCTGATCGACCACGCCCTGAAGTCCGACCGCTCCTTCGCCACGCACCTCCAGCGGCGGCCGGATCAAGGCTGAAGACCCCAGTTTTGCTGGCTTCTCGCGGATAACCACAACTGGTCCGCCGATATGTTTGGTGGTATTCTTTGTGCATTGCAGCATTGGCGGGAAGCGTAGGCCATGCACTACGAACAGCACTACCTGACATCCTTCTTCGAACCGAAGTCGATCGCCATCATCGGCGCCTCGGAAACCCCCGGTTCCATCGGCGCGACGCTCGCCCGGAACATGCTGGAGAACGTCGATTCCGGCTACAAGGGCAAGGTCTTCTTCGTCAATCCAAAGCACGATACGGTCTTCGGCCTGCCGAGCTACGATTCCGTCGAAAGCATCCCCCAGCGCCTCGACCTGGCGGTGATCTGCACCAAGGCGCAGACCGTGCCCGCAGTGATCGATGCCTGCGGCCGCGCCGGCTGCCGCAACGCCATCGTGATCGCGGGCGGCTTCACCGAAGCCGGACCGCGCGGCGCGGCGCTCGAGCGCTCGGCCGTCGAGAGCGCGCGCCGCCACCGCATGCGACTGCTGGGCCCCAATTGCCTGGGCATCATGCGGCCGTCGAAGGGCATCAACCTGACGTTCGCCCACGGCAACGCCCACCCCGGCACGATCGGGCTGATCTCCCAGTCCGGTGCGCTGTGCACGGCGATCCTCGACTGGGCGCTGCCGCACAAGGTCGGCTTTTCGACGGTCGTCTCGCTCGGTGCCGAGAGCGACATCGACTTCGGCGAAGTGCTCGATTACATGGTCGCCGACCCGCGCACCGAAAACATCTTCCTCTACATCGAAGGCATCAAGAACTCGCGCCGCTTCATGAGCGCGCTGCGCGCCGCCGCGCGCTGCAAGCCGGTGCTGCTGATCAAGGTCGGCCGCCACCCGGCCGGCGAGCAGGCCGCGCTCTCGCACACGGGCGCCGTCGTGGGCGCCGACGACGTCTTCGACGCTGCGCTGCGCCGCGCCGGCGTCGTGCGCCTCGGCACCGTCGGCCAGATGTACGCCGCGGCCCAGGCGCTGTTCTCGCACTTCCATCCGCGCGGCAACAAGCTCGCCATCATCACCAACGGCGGCGGCCCCGGCGTCATGGCGGCGGACCATGCGTCCGACATCGGCATCCCGCTGGCCAAACTGTCGGAGCCGACGGTGGCGAGGCTCGCCGAGGTGCTGCCCGCGACCTCGTCCAAGACCAATCCCATCGACCTCGTCGGCGACGCCACGCCCGAGCGCTACAGCGCCGCGCTCGAGGCCTGCCTCGAGGACGAACAGGTCGACGGCGTGCTGACGATCCTGACGCCGCAGGCGATGACCGACCCGACGCAAGCCGCGCGCACCGTCATCGAGGCCGCCCGCAAGTCCGAGAAGCCGGTCGTCACCTGCTGGATGGGCGAGGAGCAGGTCGGCGAGGCGCGCATGCTCTTCAAGGGCGCCGGCATTCCGAGCTTCCGCACGCCCGAGCCGGCGGTCGAACTGTTCTCGCACATCTCCGCCTACTACCGCAACCAGAAGCTGCTGATGCAGACGCCGGCGTCGATCTCGGACCACGTGCCGCCGCGCCTGGAATCGGCGCGCCTGGTGATCGAGACCGCGCTCGGCGAAGGCCGCAAGACCCTCAACGAGATGGAGTCGAAGGCGCTGCTCGCCGCCTTCCGCATCCCGATCGCGCAGACCGTCGTCGCGCGCTCGCCGTCCGAGGCCATGGTGCTGGCCGAGGAGATCGGCCTGCCGGTGGTGATGAAGATCGACTCGCCGAACATCACGCACAAGAGCGATTCGGGCGGCGTGCGCCTGAACCTCAACGCGCTGGCCGCCGTGCGCGACGCCTACAGCGCCATCATCGAGGACGTGAAGAAGAACCGTCCCGACGCGATCATCCACGGCGTCTCGATCGAGCCGATGATCCAGAAGGCCAACGGCCGCGAACTCATCGTCGGCATGATCCGCGACGAGATCTTCGGCCCGACCATCGTCTTCGGTCCGGGCGGCGTCGGCATCGAGGCGAGCGGCAAGGACCGCGCCGTCGCGCTGCCGCCGCTCAACAAGTACCTCGTCGCCGACATGCTGGCGTCGACGCGCACCACCGCCAAGCTCGGCCAGTTCCGCAACATGCCGGCTGTCAGCATGGAAGCGCTCGAGGCCGTGCTGCTGCGCGTCTCGGAGATGGTCTGCGAGCTGCCGTGGATCCGCGAGATGGACATCAATCCGCTGATCGTCGACGAGAACGGCGCGGTCGCCGTCGACTGCCGGATCGTCATCGAGAACCTCGCACTGACCGCCGGTCGCTACGACCACATGGCGATCCACCCGTATCCCTCGCACCTGACGACGACCTACCAGACCAACGACGGCCGCAACGTGCTGATCCGCCCGATCCGTCCCGAGGACGCCGACATGGAGCAGGAGTTCGTCAAACGCCTGTCGTCCGAGAGCAAGTACTTCCGCTTCATGAACACCATCCGCGAGCTCTCGCAAGCGCAACTGACGCGCCTGACGCAGATCGACTACGACCGCGAGATGGCCTTCGTCGCCACCGTCGGCAGCGAAGACTCGGTCGGCGGCGAACCCCTCGAGATCGGCGTCGCCCGCTACGCCACGAACCCGGACGGCGAATCCTGCGAATTCGCCATCGTCGTCTCCGACGACTGGCAGGGCCGCGGCCTCGCGCGCCGCTTGATGGGCGTCATCATCGAGACCGCGCGCAGCCGCGGGCTCAAGTACATGAACGGCGACTTCCTCGCCGAGAACAGCCGCATGATCGCCTTCGTCACCAGCCTCGGCTTCGTGCTTTCGCCGCACCCGGACGATCCCGGCCTCAAGCGCGGCGTGCTGGTGCTCAACTGACGGCGTGACGCCGATGCGTTGTCCCTGGTGCGGTGACGACCCCCTTTACGTCGCCTACCACGACGAGGAGTGGGGCGTGCCGCAGCACGACGACCGCGTGCTGTTCGAGTTCCTGATCCTCGAGGGTGCGCAGGCGGGTCTGTCGTGGATCACGATCCTGAGGAAGCGCGAGAACTACCGCCGCGCCTTCCACGGTTTCGATCCCGAGCGCATCGCCCGCTACAACTCGAAAGACGTCGCGCGGCTGATGGCCGACCCGGGCATCGTGCGCAATCGACTCAAGATCGAGGCCGCGATCGCCAACGCCCGCGCCTTCCTCGACCTGCAGGCGGCAGCCGGCAGCTTCGACGCCTGGCAGTGGCAGTTCGTCGACGGCCGCCCGCTGCGCAACGCCTGGAGATCGCTGCAGGAAGTGCCGGTGACCACGCCGGCCTCGGACGCCATGGCGAAGGAACTCAAGCGCCGCGGCTTCAAGTTCGTCGGCTCGACGATCATGTACTCGCACATGCAGGCCGTCGGCCTGGTGAACGACCACCTCATTTCCTGCCCGCGCCACGCCGAGATAGGCTGACGCACCGCATGCGCGGCGCGCATGCGGGCCATGGTTAAAACTCGTTTGTCGCCCCGCCGCGGCGCACTTAGAGTCGCGCCATGGAAATCCGTGATCCGCTTCCCCTTTCCGTCCGCGCCGACGATGGCTACGAACTGCGGGGCTTCTGCTGGCGCCATGCGTCCGGCAAGGCCGGCCGCCCCGTCGTCATCGTCAATGCCGCGACTTCGGTGCGCTGTCGCTACTACGGGCGCTTCGCTGCCTGGCTGCATCGCCACGGCTTCGACGTCCTGACCTACGACTATCGCGGCATCGGCGAATCGCGCCCTGCCAGCCTGCGCGGCTTCGAGGCCGGCTGGATCGACTGGGGACGGCTCGACTTCGAGGCCATGCTGCGCCATGCGCTCGCGCACTTCCCCGGCCAGCCGATCCACGTCGTCGCCCACAGCGTCGGCGGCTTCGTGGTCGGGCTGGCACCGTCCTCCGACCGCATCGAACGCATCTTCACCATGGGCGCGCAGTTCGCCTACTGGCGCGACTACGACCGGCGGCGCCTGCCCGCCATGCTGCTCAAGTGGCACGTCGTGATGCCGGCGCTGACGCGCGTTCTCGGCTACTTCCCCGGCAAGCGCCTCGACTGGCTCGAGGACACGCCGCGCGGCGTGGTGCGCGACTGGACGGCGCGCCAGCCGCGCTTCGAGGACACCTGGCGGCACGGCAGTCTCGCGCTCGACGAAGCCGAACGCCGGGCGCTGGTCGATCGCTTCGCCGCGGTACGCGCGTCGACGCTGGCGCTCAGTGTCAGCGACGACGAATTCGGGACCGTGGCCGCCATCGAGCGCCTGCTCGCCTACTATCGCGGCAGCGCGCGCACCCACCTGCACCTCGCGCCAGGCGACATCGGCCTGCGCGCGATCGGTCACTTCGCGTTCTTTCACAGTCGCTTCGAGCACACGCTGTGGAAGCTGCCGCTCGACTGGCTCCGCCACGGCAGGCTTCCGCCTAGCGCGCCGGGAACCGTGGTCAGCGGCGCATGAGCGCGGTGGCGTCCTCGGCCGTCATCGGCCGGCCGAACAGGAATCCCTGCACGCGGTCGCAGCCGTAGGCACGCAGGAAGTCGGCCTGGCCCTTGGTTTCGACGCCCTCGGCGACGACGTCGAGCGCCAGGGCGTGGGCGAGCGCGATCACCGAACGCGCGATCGCCGCATCCGAACTGTCCGTCTCGATGTCCATGACGAACGAGCGATCGATCTTCAGCCGATGCACGGGCAGGCGCTTGAGATAGGCCAGCGAAGAGTAGCCGGTGCCGAAGTCGTCGACGACCAGGCGCATGCCCATGCGGTTGAGTTCCTCGAGGATGCCGAGCACCTCGGCGTCGGCGTCCATGAGGCCGGTTTCGGTGATCTCGAGTTCGAGCGCGCCGGCCGGCAGCCCCGAGGACTTCAGCAAGTCGCGCACGGTAGCGACGAGCTCCGGCCGAGCGAAGTGCCGCGCCGCAAGGTTGACGGCGACGTGGCCGAAGTCGAGGCCGGCGTCCTGCCAGGCGCTCGCCTGGCGGCACGCCTCCTGCATCACCCAGTCGCCGATGTCGACGATCATTCCGCTCTCCTCGGCGACCGGAATGAAATCGCCCGGCGGCACCAGTCCGCGCTCGGGGTGCCGCCAGCGGATCAGCGCCTCGAAGCCGGTCAGCTTGCTGCTTGCGAGGTCGAACTGCGGCTGGTAGTGGAGCAGGAACTGGCGCTCGCGCAAGGCCACGTGCAGCGCGTTCTCGATACCGAGCCGCGAACGCGCGGACTCGTTCATGTGGGCGCTGAAGTACTGGGCGTTGTTGCGCCCGAGCGACTTGGCGTGGTACATCGCGGCGTCCGCGTTGCGCATCAGTTCGTCGATGTCCACGCCGTCGTCCGGATAGAAGCCGATGCCGATGCTCGGCGTCGTATGCAGGTCATGTCCCTCGATGCGGCACGGCTGCGCCAGGTTCTCGAGGATCTTGCGCGCCACCGGCCCGGCGTCCTCGTTGCGGCGCATGCGCTCGAGCACGACGACGAACTCGTCGCCGCCGAGGCGCGCGACCAGGTCCTCGTCGCGCACCGATTCGCGCAGGCGCGCGGCGACGACGCGCAGCAGCTCGTCGCCGACGTGATGGCCGAGCGAATCGTTGATGGTCTTGAAGCGGTCGAGGTCGAGGAACATCACGGCAACGCCGCCGGACTCGCGCCGCGCACGCGCCAGCGCCTGCTCGAGGTGCACGCGCAGCGCGAAGCGGTTCGGCAGGTCGGTCAGCGCATCGTGGTGGGCGAGATGGTGGATCCTGTCCTCCGCCGCCTTGCGCTCGGTGATGTCTGAGAACACCGCGACGTGGTGGGTGATCTGGCGCGTCGCCGGATCGCGCAGCAGGTTGATGCGCAGCCACTTCGGGTAGATCTCGCCGTTCTTGCGGCGATCCCAGACCTCGCCCTCCCAGTGTCCCTCGACGAGCAGCTTCTGCCACATGCGGCGGTAGAACTCCTTGTCGTGACGCCCCGACGAAAGGAGTCGCGGATCCTTGCCGACCGCATCGGCGGCGCCATAACCGGTAATCGACTCGAAGGCCGCGTTGATCGAGATGATCCTGTTCTCGGCGTCGCTGATGAGGATCGCCTCGTTGCTCGAGTCGATCACCTTCTTCGCCAGCAGCAGCTCGCTGACGGCCTGCTTCTCGGCGGTGCGGTCCTCGAGCATGACCATCAGGCGCTTGCGGCCGCCGTCTTCAAAGGCGACGACGCGCCCGCTGACCGAAATCTCGCGGCCGAACGTGGTGCGGAACTGGGCCGCCCAGTTCTGCGGCTTGCCGTCCTGCAGCACCTGGATCGCCACCGCGTAAAGCCCCCCGGTTCGCCAGCTGTCGATCTGGTGGTAATTCTGCTGCAGCAGCTGCGCGCGGGTGGCGCCGACGAGGTCCGCCATGGCCTGGTTGGCGGCAAGGCAGCGGCCATCCGCGGCGTCGTAAATCGTGATTGCGGTCGGCGAGGCTTCGAGCGTTCCCGCGGCGATGCCAAGCGTTTCGTCGACCCGATGCCAGGCGCGCAGCAGCATTCCCCCGCCGCCGACCATCAAGCCGGAGATCAGCAGCAGGAAGCCCGCGTAAGCGGGGGCCAACTGCCGCACCTCGTCGGCGACGTCGGACTCGGCGACGCCGACCGCCACCATCAGCGGGAAGCCCTCGATCTTGCGGAAGGCGATGATGCGGCGCCGGCTGTCGACCGGGCTGGTGCGCACCGCGAGGACACCCGCCGCGGTACCCGGCAGGCGCTGGAATATCTCGCTGCCGCTGATGTCGGCACCGAAGGTCTTCTCGAACTCGGGCACACGCGCCATGACGCGCCGCGTCGCCGTGTGGCCGAGCGTGACGATGCCGTTGGGACCGACCGCGTTCGCTGCGAAGTAGGCGGCCAGGTGGCTCGCGTCGATCGAGCCCATGATGACGCCGAGGAACTTGCCGCCCGGCCCCTCGATGCGCCGGCTGAGCGCGAAGAAGCGCTTGCCGAACGAGCGCCCCTGCAGCGGCTCGCTGACGTACAGCCCGGTGCCGGGCTTTTCGACGTGAATGCGGAAATAGCTGCGGTCGGCGAAGCTGCGCGCGCGGTCGAGCCCGGGATCGGAGGCGGCAATTCCCCTGCCGCGCGCGTCGAACACGGCCAGCGAGAAGGCGCGCGAGAAGTCGCCGCTGCCGCGCAACAGGCGCTCTATCTCGTCTGCCGCCGCCTCGGGCGGCCCGCCGAGCCGAACGATGGCCTCGGCTTGTCCGCGCATGGCGAGGTCTACGGCCTGCAGCGTGCTGCGCACATGCTCGTCCATCGCCAGGGCGACCGCGCGCGCCTGCGCCTCGGCGTGCTGGAGCCGCGTCGTGTAGATGTGCCAGAGGTGGTAGGCCGCGACCGCCCAGACGAGAACCGTCACGCCGCCGACGAATGTCAGCAGGCGGCGGCGGAACGACGACCGCTGGTGAAAGCCCCCAAGAATCATGCGCCGATTCTAGCCTCGTCCCGGTGCCGCGCATGCCGCCGGGACGAGGCCGGCCTCAGGCCCTGGCGAACTCGAGGTGGCCCTTGGCAGCCGTTACCTTGATGACGTCCTTGGCGCCGAAGCGGCCTTCGAGGATCGCCTTGGCGAGCGGATTCTCGATGCGCTCCTGGATCGCGCGCTTGAGCGGCCGCGCCCCGAACACCGGATCGAAGCCCGCCCTGGCGACTTCGGCCAGCGCCGCATCGTCCACCTTGAGCGCCATGTCCATGCGCGCCAGGCGCTTCTCGAGGTAACCGAGCTGGATCTTCGCGATCGAGGCGATGTTCTTCTCGTCGAGCGCGTGGAACACCACGATCTCGTCGATGCGGTTCACGAACTCCGGCCGGAAGTGCGCCTTGACCTCGCCCATCACCGCCAGCTTGATCACCTGGTAGTCGTCGCCCGACATCTGCTGGATCATCTGCGAGCCGAGGTTCGAGGTCATCACGATCACCGTGTTCTTGAAGTCGACGGTGCGCCCCTGGCCGTCCGTCATGCGGCCGTCGTCGAGCACCTGCAGCAGCACGTTGAAGACGTCCGGGTGTGCCTTCTCGACCTCGTCGAACAGGATCACCGAGTAGGGCTTGCGCCGCACCTGCTCGGTCAGATGCCCGCCCTCCTCGTAGCCGACGTAGCCGGGCGGCGCGCCGATCAGCCGCGCCACCGAGTGCTTCTCCATGAATTCGCTCATGTCGATGCGGATCAGGTGCTCCTCCGAATCGAACAGGAAGCCGGCCAGCGTCTTGCACAGCTCGGTCTTGCCGACGCCCGTGGGGCCGAGGAACAGGAAGGAGCCGTAGGGCCGGTTCTCCTCCGAGAGGCCGGCGCGCGAGCGGCGGATTGCGTCCGAGACGAGGCGCACGGCCTCGTCCTGGCCGATCACGCGCTCGTGCAGCTTGTCTTCCATCTTCAGCAGCTTGTCGCGCTCGCCCTGCATCATCTTGCTGACCGGAATGCCGGTGGCGCGCGAGACCACCTCGGCAATCTCCTCGGCGCCCACCTGCGTGCGCAGCAGCTTGTTCGGCTGCTTGCCCTCGCCGGACTTTTCCGCCGCCTTCAATTGCGCCTCCAGCTGCGGCAACTTGCCGTACTGGAGCTCGGCGACCTTGTCGAGCTGGCCCTTGCGCTGCAAATCCGCCATCTGGGCGCGCGTGCGGTCGATCTCCTCCTTGATGTGGGCGGAGCCGTGCACCTGCGCCTTCTCTGCCTTCCAGACCTCCTCGAGGTCCGAGTACTCCTTTTGCAGCCGGCGGATCTCGTCCTCGATCAGGGCCAGGCGCTTCTGCGAGGCCTCGTCCTTTTCCTTCTTGACCGCCTCGCGCTCGATCTTGAGCTGGATCGTGCGGCGGTCGAGCTTGTCCATGACCTCGGGCTTCGAGTCGATCTCCATCTTGATGCGCGCCGCCGCCTCGTCGATCAGGTCGATGGCCTTGTCGGGCAGGAAGCGGTCGGTGATGTAGCGGTGCGAAAGCTCGGCCGCGGCGACGATCGCCGGGTCGGTGATGTCGACGCCGTGGTGGATTTCGTACTTCTCCTGCAGGCCGCGCAGGATGGCGATCGTCGATTCGACCGTCGGCTCGTCGACCAGCACCTTCTGGAAGCGGCGTTCGAGCGCGGCGTCCTTCTCGATGTACTTGCGGTATTCGTCGAGCGTCGTGGCGCCGATGCAGTGCAACTCGCCGCGCGCCAGCGCCGGCTTCAGCATGTTGCCGGCATCCATGGCGCCTTCGGCCTTGCCGGCGCCGACCATGGTGTGGATCTCGTCGATGAACAGGATGATGCGGCCCTCGTCCTGCGCGATCTCCTTGAGCACGGCCTTCAGGCGCTCCTCGAACTCGCCGCGGTACTTGGCGCCGGCCAGCAGCGCCGCCATGTCGAGGCTCAGCACCTTCTTGCCCTTGAGCGTCTCGGGCACCTCGTCGTTGATGATGCGCTGGGCCAGGCCCTCGACGATGGCCGTCTTGCCGACGCCGGGCTCGCCGATCAGCACCGGGTTGTTCTTGGTGCGGCGCTGGAGGATCTGGATGGCGCGGCGGATCTCGTCGTCGCGGCCGATCACCGGGTCGAGCTTGCCCTGGCGCGCGCGCTCGGTGAGGTCCATGCAGTATTTCTTCAGCGACTCGCGCTGGCCTTCGGCCTCCTGCGAGCCGACGCTGGCACCGCCGCGCACGGCTTCGATCGCCTGCTCCAGCGCCGGCCGCGCCAGGCCGTGCTCCTTGAGCAGCCGCCCGGTGTCGCCCTTGTCGCCGGTCAGGGCGAGCAGGAACATCTCGCTGGCGATGAACTGGTCGCCGCGCTTCTGCGCCTCCTTGTCGGTGACGTTGAGCAGGTTCGACAGGTCGCGGCCGATCGACACCTCGCCGCCGTGGCCCTCCACCTGCGGCAGGCGGTCGATGGCGGCGTCGAGCGCCTTCCCCAGCGGCGCGACGTTGACGCCGGCGCGCTGCAACAGCGACGAGGTGGCGCCGTCGTCCTGCTGGAGCAGGGCCAGCAGCAGGTGCTGCGGCTCGATGATCTGGTTGTCGTGGCCGACGGCCAGGCTCTGGGCGTCGGCAAGGGCCTGCTGGAACTTGGTGGTGAAGCGGTCGAAGCGCATGGCTTTCCCTGTCAGAAATCGGTTATCCGAGAAATATGGGGTGGAAGGCGGTTTTTCAAGTCCATGGCGGCCACATGGCGAATGCCATAATCAAGCTGCATTGATCCGCATCCCCTCCGTGGAACCCAAGACATGTTCAAGACCGCCCGCAGCATCCAGACCCCGTTCCTGGTCACCGTCGGCATCGCCGCCGTGGCCACGGCGGTGGCCTTCACCTTCGCCCTGACCAACCTGCAGCGCATCACGGACCGCTTCACCGCCTTCATCGACCGCGACCAGGCGCGCCTGTCGCTGTTCACGGAAATGTATGCGCACGGCCTGCAGACCGGCCAGGCGCTGCGCAACATCATCCTCGACCCCGAGAACCCGCAGGCCTACAAAAATTACGAGTCAGCCAACGCCCGGTTCGGCGAAGCGGCCGAGAAGGCCGCCGCGCTCGGCAGCGGCGATCGCTCGGCCACCGCGCTCGAGGCCGTGCGGGCCAAGTGGCAGTCCAACCTGGCGACGCGCAACCGCATCGTCGAACTGGCCAAGACCGACCGCGACGAGGCGATCCGCGTCCTCAACACGGAGGAGACGCCCGCCTGGCGCCAGGTGCGCGAGGCCCTGCTGAAGCAGATCGAGGAGAACGGCAAGTCGGTCGCAGCCACGCGCCAGCAGGTCCGCGACCAGGCGGCGAGCGCCGTGTCGGTCACCCTCGCCATGGTCGTCGCCGCCGCCGTCGTGGTCGCGCTGATGATGACCTTGATCGGCAGGCACGTCATCGGATCGTTGCGCAGCCTCGACGCCTCGATGGCGGCGCTTGCCTCCGGCAGCAGCGACCTGACGCAGCGCCTGCCGGTGAGCAGCCGCGACGAAGTCGGGCGCATCGCCGAAAACTTCAACAGCTTCCTCGCCGGCCTGCAGAAGACGGTGCGGGACATCCGCGGCCACGCCGAACAGGTGTCCGGCAGCGCCGACCGCGTGCTGACCCAGATCGACGGCATTACCGGCACCGCCGCCCAGCAGAGCGAGGCGGCGACATCCATCGCCGCCGAGATCGAGGAGTTGAGCACCAGCATCGCCGCCGTCGCCGACGCTGCGCAGGACGTGCGCCGGCTGTCGACCGCCAGCAACGATCAGTCGCAGAGCGGCGCCGCCGCCATCGAAAAGCTGGCCGAACAGATGCGCGAAATCGAGTCGGCGATCGGCGAGATCACCGCCTCGGTCGCGGACTACGTTTCCAGTGTCGCCACCATCAACGATTTGACCGGGCAGGTGAAGGGCATCGCCGAGCAGACCAACCTGCTGGCGCTGAACGCCGCCATCGAGGCCGCCCGCGCCGGCGAGCAGGGCCGCGGCTTCGCCGTCGTCGCCGACGAGGTACGCAAGCTGGCCGAGAAGTCGGCGGCGACCGCCAACGAGATCGACGCCGTCACGCAGTCGCTCGGCCAGAAGTCGCATGGCCTGCAGACCACCGTCAAGGGCAGCGTCAGCGCCCTGCAATCGAGCCGCGAGGCGCTGAACTTCGTCTCCACCACCATCGCCGAGAGCGCCGGTTCGGTCGCCCAGGCGCACGGCGGCGTCGACAGCATCGCCGGATCGGTGCGCGAGCAGCGCGTGGCCAGCGAGCGCGTCGCCGTCGCGGTGGAGCAGATCGCACAGCGTGCGCAGGACAACTCGGCGCTGGCCGCCGAGGCCAGCCAGGCCAGCCGCCAGCTCGACGAAATCGCCGGCCAGCTGCGGCAGTCGGTCAGCCACTTCCAGGCCTGAAGCCCGCGCCTGTCCGGCGCCCGGTTTTCGGCCGCCGGCGCTAAACTCCCGGAAAGTCCAGGGAGGAAGCCTCAATGCCTATGCCCAGCCATCCGGTGGCGGCAGCCCTCACGGGCGGCGACGCCGGCAAAGTGGTCTCCGCACGCGAGGCCGTGCGCCTGATCCGCGACGGCGACACGATCGCGACCGGCGGCTTCGTCGGCATCGGCTTCCCCGAAGGCATCGCGATTGCGCTCGAGAGCCTGTTCCTGGAAACCGAGAAAGGCGACATCCATGGCCTCGGCCGCCCGCGCAACCTGACGCTGGTATACGCGGCCGGCCAGGGCGACGGCAAGGAGCGCGGCCTCAACCACCTCGGCCACGAGGGCTTGGTCAGCCGCGTCATCGGCGGCCACTGGGGCCTGGTGCCGAAGCTCCAGCAACTGGCGGTCTCCAACAGCATCGAAGCCTGGAACCTGCCCCAGGGCGTCATCACGCACCTGTTCCGCGACATTGCCGCCGGCAAGCCCGGCACGCTGACGCGCGTCGGCCTCGGCACCTTCGTCGATCCGCGCTTCGGCGGCGGCAAGCTCAACGCAAAGACGACGCAGGACCTCGTCCGCTTGATGGAGATCGACGGCGAGGAATACCTGTTCTACAAGGCCTTCCCGATCAACGTCGGCATCATCCGCGGCACCACGGCCGACCCCGACGGCAACATCACCATGGAGCGCGAGGCGCTGACGCTCGAGGCGCTGGCGATCGCCATGGCCGCCCACAACTCCGGCGGCATCGTCATCGCCCAGGTCGAGCGCATCGCCGAGCGCGGCACGCTGAACCCGCGCCAGGTCAAGGTGCCCGGCATTCTGGTCAATTGCGTGGTCGTGGCCGAGAGGCCGGAACACCACATGCAGACCTTCATCGAGCAATACAGCCCGGCGTTCGCCGGCGAGATCCGCGTGCCGCTGTCGGCGATCGCCGGCATGGCGATGTCGGAGCGCAAGATCATCGCCCGCCGCGCGGCGATGGAGCTGTGCACCAACGCCGTCGTCAATCTCGGCATCGGCATGCCCGAGGGCGTCGCGGCGGTGGCCACCGAGGAGCGCATCCTCGACCTGATGACCCTGACCGCCGAACCCGGCGTCGTCGGCGGCGTGCCGGCCGGCGGCCTCAACTTCGGCGCCGCGACCAACACCCACGCCATCATCGACCAGCCGAGCCAGTTCGACTTCTACGACGGCGGCGGTCTCGACATCGCCTTCCTCGGCCTCGCGCAGGCCGACCGCCAGGGCAACCTCAATGTCTCCAAGTTCGGCCCGCGCCTGGCCGGCGCCGGCGGCTTCATCAACATCTCGCAGAGCGCGCGCAAGGTCGTGTTCGTCGGCACCTTCACCGCCGGCGACCTCGAGATCGCCGTCGCCGACGGCAAGCTGACGCTCCTCCAGGACGGCAAGTCGATGAAGTTCGTCGAGGAAGTCGAGCACCGCACCTTCAGCGGCCCGGAAGCGGCGCGCCGCGGCAAGACGGTGCTCTACGTCACCGAACGCTGCGTTTTCCGCCTCGGCGCGGACGGGCTCGAACTCGTCGAGATCGCCCCCGGCGTCGACCTGCAGAAGGACATCCTCGACAAGATGGCTTTCCGGCCGGTGATGCGCCGTCCGCCGACCCTCATGGACGCGCGCATCTTCCGCGACGAGCCGATGAACCTGCGGCCGGGCATGCTGGAGCGCCCGCTCGCGGAGCGCCTCAGCTACGACGCCGCGGAGAACGTCTTCTACCTCGACTTCGCCGGCCTGCGCGTGCGCAGCCGCGAGGACATCGAGCGCGTCCGCACGGCGGTCGAAGGCAAGCTCGCCGCGGTCGGCCACAAGGTCTACGCGATCGTCAATTACGATCGCTTCGACATCGCGCCGGAACTCGAAGACGACTACATCGGCATGGTCAAGGACGTCGTCGAACGCCACTACCACGACGTCACCCGCTACACCTCGAGCACCTTCGTGCGCATGAAGCTCGGCGAGGCGCTGGAACGCCGCCAGGTCGCCCCGCACATCTATGCCAGCGAAGTCGAGGCGCGCGGCGGTCTCGGAGTTTGAGCCCCAGGCGGCCGCCTGGGCTAGAATCGACGAACATAACGGAGAGGGAGCTGCATCATGAAAAACGATCAAGCCAACGAGTTGAACCGCAAGAATATGGAAGCCGCCATGCGCCTGGCACAGCTTTCGATCGAGAACTCGCAGAAGATCATGGCGCTGCAGTCGGAGCTGGCGCGCGAGCTGTTCCAGGAAAGCGTCGCCAACGCCAAGGCCATGACCAGCGCCTCAGACCCTCAGGAAGTCATGAGCCTGCGCAGCCAATTTGCGCAGGACACCGCCAAGAAGATGATGGAAAGCGCGCAGAAGATCGCCGAGATCGGCAACGAGGCGCGCGTCGAGTTCTCGCGCCTGCTGACCGAGCAGCTTGCCTCGGGCAGCCACGACCTGATGGATTCGTTCCAGTCCTTCTTCAAGTCGTTGCCCGGCCAGAGCCCGGCGGTGATGGAAGCGATGGAACAGGCGCTCGCGCGCGCCAACAGCGCCTTCGAGCAGATCAGCCAGGTCTCCTCGAACGCCTTCAGCAACATGAGCGAACTGGCGAAGAAGTCGACGCCGAAGGCCAAGAAGTAGCGCAACCGCCGCCCCGCCCGGAAGAGCCCTCCTCGGAGGGCTCTTCCTTTTTGTGCCGCTATTGCGCCTGAATCTCGAAGTTCTCGGGCGCCTCGTACTTGAACACGACGAGACGGTTGCCCAGGCTCGCGGCGCCGAGGTCGGCGGCGATGGACCCGGCAACCTCCTCCTGCATCTCGACGATGCAGGTCATCTGTCGCGGCGGCTTGTCCTGGGTGCTGTACATGACGCCGGTGCGCACCACCGGGCCGTGCGCCGCACAAACGGACTGGAGCACCGACCGCACTTCGCCGGCACTGGTCGCCTTCAGCAGCAGGGTTTCGATTTCCGAACGCATGGTATTCCTCCTTTGGACAGAGTCATTCGCGCTCTGCTGAGGCGGAATCTATGACACAGCGCGCCGTACGGGGAATACCGCGAAGGCGGTATTTTCTGTAACCGAAACCGGGTAATCACGCAGCCACGCGTTCGCGGTACCAGGCCGTGAACTCGTCTGCCACAAGCGGCCGGCTGATGTAGAAGCCCTGCGCCTGATCGCAGTGGTGCGCATCGAGGTAGTCGAGCGATTCCTCGGTTTCGATGCCCTCGGCGACGACGCCGAGATCCAGCGTGCGCCCGAGTGCGACGATCGCGTCGGCGATGGCCCGGCTGGTGCGCTGGGTGCGCGCCGAACGCACGAACGACTGGTCGACCTTGAGCAGGTCGAGCGGCAGGCGCCCGAGTTCGGTGAGGCTCGAGTAGCCTGTGCCGAAGTCGTCGAGCGCAACGCCGATGCCGAGGCGGCGAACTGCCTCGAGGATGCGGATCGCGTCCTCGACCCCGTCCATCACCGTGTTCTCCTTGACCTCGATCCGCAGCCAGCGCGGGTCGATACCCGAGCCGCCGACGATCTGCTCCAGTCGACCGACGAAACCGCGCTGGCGGAACTCCAGCGGCGACACGTTAACGCCGACGACCGGCGGCGGCAGGCCGGCGTCGCGCCAGGCCAGCAGTTGCCGGCACGCCTCGCGCGTCACCCACTCGCCGATGGCGCCGATCAGTCCCGACGACTCGGCCACCGGCAGGAAGCGTTCGGGCCCCACCAGCGTGTCGTCGGCAAGCCGCAACCGCAGCAGCGCCTCGGCCGCCACCGGGCGCCGGCTCTTCATGTCGATCACCGGCTGGTAATGGAGTTCAAGCGCGTGGTCGTGCAACGCGCTGCGCAGGTTCGCCTCGAGCATGCCGCTGTCGCTGCGGTTGCGCTCCAGGGCCGTCGAGTAAGTCTGGAAGTTCGCGCGCCCGGCGCGCTTGGCGTGGTACATCGCAATGTCGGCCGCACGCACCAGGGCGGCCGCGTCCTCGCCGTGCTGCGGGAAGTAGGCGATGCCGATCGACGGCGATACGGCGAGCGTCAGGCCGTTGATCTCGAACGGACGGCCGATGGTGTAGAGCACGTGCTGGGCGACGGTGGCGGCACGGTGTCCCTTGCCGGGGTGGGGCAGCACGATCACGAACTCGTCGCCGCCGATGCGCCCGATCAGGTCCTCCTGGCGCACGCACTGGCGCAGCCGGTCGGCGACTTGCCTGAGCAGTTGGTCGCCGACGTCGTGGCCGTAGAGGTCGTTGACCGGCTTGAAGCGATCGAGGTCTATGAACAGCACGGCACCGCCGCTCTGGCTGCGCTTGGCAGCGGCGAGCAGGTGGCTCGCGTACTCGAAGACGAGGTTGCGGTTCGGCAGCCCGGTCAACAGGTCGTGCTGCGCGGCCTCGAGGATGCGCTGCTCGACGATCTTGAGGTCGGTGATGTCCAAATGGGTGCCGACCAGGCGCGTCGTGCGCCCGTCCGGGCCGGTCTCGGCGATCGCCCGGCAGGCGATCCAGCGATAGCTGCCGTCGCGATGCCGCAGCCGCTGCTCGCTGGGATACTCGCCGGCCGGATGCTCGGCGTATTCGCGCAGCGCCGCCACCACCCGATCATGGTCGTCGGGATGGAGGCGCGACTCCCATTCCTCGAAGCGGTTCGGCATCTCGTCGTCGGCATAGCCGAGTTGGAGCTTCCACTGTTCGGAAAGAAAAACCCTTCCTTCCGCCGGCCGCCATTCCCAGAAGCCGAGATTGGCGATCGCCACCGCCAGGTCCAGCCGCTGCGCGGCCTCGAGGTGCGCGCGTTCCGCGGCCTTGCGGGCGCTGATGTCGCGCGTCACGATGACCGCCATCACAGGGCGCCCGGCGGCGTCGCGCACGGCCGTGCCGCTGAAGCTGAGCGTCCAGCAGCGCCCCGCGGCTGGCTTGGCGGCGGCCAATTCGAGGTCGGCGATGCGCTCGCCCCGCAAAACGCGCCACAGGGGCCACTCCTCGACCGCAAGCCGGCGCCCGGACGGCTCATGGAGTTCGAACTGGTCGGCGAAGTGGCTGATGTTGCGCTTCAGATCCTCGACGCTGGCGAAACCGTAGTGCGTCGCCAGTGCCGCGTTGGCGAGAACGAGATTGCCCTCGGTGTCGAACACCGAGATGCCGTCGTCGATGGCCTCGAACACCGCCTCCAGCTTGGCGCGGCTGCGCTGAAGGTCACCTGCGGCGGCGCGCGCCTCGGCGACGAGTTGCTCCCGTTCCCTCTCGGCACGCTTCTGCGGCGTGATGTCGGTGAAGACCACCGTGCACTCGCCTTCGACTGCGCTGTAGGCGTAGATCGAGAACCACTTGCCGAGGTAGTCGAAGCTCGCCTCGAAGCGGGTCTCGCCGCCCTCGAGGGCGATGCGGCCGTAGGTGCCGATGAAGTCCACGTCGTAGTGCTCGATGCCGGGAAACACCGTCGTCGCGCGGCGGCCCTCGATGTTCTCGCGGCGGATGCCGGTGATCTCCTCGAAGGCGTCATTGACCTTCTCGATCACGTAATCCACCGGCCGGCCGTCGTCGTCGGTCAGCGGGCGCAGGTGGGCGATGGCGTTGATGCGGTTGTTGAACAGCGCCGTATAGCGGCGCTCGATGCCCTCGAGCGTGCTCTCGACCCGCTTGCGCTCGGTGACGTCGAAGGCCAGCACCATGACGAGCGTGGAGCCGTCCGCGTCGTCGAGCGGCTCGTAGTGCGACCACATGGTGCGACCACGGATCGTCGTCTCGTAGCTGCCGGCCTTGCCCGCCAGGGCGGCGGCGACACGCGGTACGCCGACCTCGAGGACGTCGGCGTCGAACAAGTCCGTGACGGGCCGCCCGTCGAGCACGCCGTGTTCGCTGCCGAGGCGCAGCGCAAGTT
>Ga0075012_10000672_pt1 | contig 35558 bp, 30 predicted proteins | sample All_14_2_FD_71474 | JGI IMG/M metagenome (GOLD analysis project Ga0075012, IMG submission 71474) | Freshwater microbial communities in response to fracking from Pennsylvania, USA - Allegheny Zone_MetaG_DW_15 | ecosystem: Environmental > Aquatic > Deep subsurface > Groundwater > Drilled...
CCGTTTCAACCGGAGGCAGACTCCGATGGCCGCATTTCAAACTCTGTTGGGCATCGCGTCAAACAAGAACCATGTGTCGCTTGTACAACTCAGATCGTAGGAGTCAAGTGCCCAAGCATCTTACCACATTCAGTTTGTAAAGTATCCGCGATTCCAAAAAAAGCCAGTTTGTCCGTTTGTCGCGATACGCCCCCTGAACATTTGCCAAACTCATCCGGATGCCTTGTTACCTCAACGTTCGTCTAGTCAAAATGGTCAATATATCTTCTCTGTTCTTCAAGAAGGCGGACATCCTGCCAACAAAATGTATCTCTTTTTCGCACAAACCGTCCAGTTTTTTCAACATTGTTCGATACCGTAAGAGCAAGATAAACATCTATATCCGATGGCTTAAAATACACCTCGCCCAGCCTGTTTCGATAAAAGCGTAGTTGAACTTCACCATGCGTTCCCATAAAATAGTAATTTGTTAAACAACATATTCTATCATCCAAAACTATATCAGTTGACCTATCTGTATCCGGAGATTTTTGACTGCCGTAGACATTACTCCAAGGTGCATACCCAGAAAGTGCAAGTTGATTACTGACCTGCTGCTCTGATGAAAACGAGACAAATGGCCCGATTAATGTCTCACCACGTTCAGACAAAAAACCTGGCCACTCTGCTCGCTGTTGAATGACGTAGACATATCGCCTAATAACAAGCACACCAAAGAAAACGAGGACGAAAAGCACACTTTTCTTCATTCTAAATAACCTCCGTCCCCTAATTCACTTTCAACACCCCCCTCGAAGGGAGACTCCCGACATCAGCCAGACTGGTCCGCACTCCCCTGGCCGTGTCTGATGTCCGACACGCCTCCGTGTCTGACGCCAGACACGGCACCTTGTCCCAGGAGGCGCACGACGAGACAACTTAGTTGGTCATGGTGGCCGGTCATTCTACGGCCTCCCTCGTAGCTTCGGCTCCAGCCGCTCCCGCAGGAATTGCTGGCGGACACCTGCATCCGGGGTTGCGGCAGATACGCGCACCCGAATGCGAGCCCGCCGACGCTTATGTTCGTCAGGCGTTTCAGACCGTCATAAGCATAAGCAATGGCTGCATCGTTGTCGACGGAGAATTCCGAAGGCAAGCCCTGCGCGTCGTAGCGGCGAGCCGCCGCGATGAGCGCACTCGAATACTGATCTGCTCTACGAAACCCGCGCCTGCGGCAATGTGTTTCGCCGGACGCTTACCTCCCGAACGCCACGCACATCCTCGACCGCTTCCACATCGAGGCCAAGCTCAACGAGGCCGTCGACAAGGTCAGGCGGGCCGAGGCGAGGGAGCTGGCCGGGAAAGGGCTCGTCGTCCTCAAGAACCTGCGCTACGCCTTCCTGAAGCGGCCGGAGAACCTGACCGACGGGCAGCGCGACGGGCTCCAGAAGATCGTCAACAAGCGCAGCCTCAAGACGGTCCGCGCCTATCACTGGAAAGAGTCGTTCCGCCTGTTCTGGGAATACGAATGCCCCGCCGCGGCCTCCAAGTTCCTGCGCCGCTGGTGCCGCGGCGCGAACCGAAGCCGCCTCAAACCCATCAAGGCCTTCGTCAAGACCCTGCGCAGGCACGAGGACCTGATCCTCAACTGGTTCAGGGCCAAGAAGCGGTTCTCAAGCGGCGCGGTCGAGGCCATGAACAGGGGCGCCGGACTCGTATCCAATTTGGCGCGGGGGTTCAGAAACCCCGAAATCCGTAGAATCGCCTTGTTTCATGCGCTCGGCGACCTGCCTATGCCGCCTGAGTACACCCACAGATTCTCGTGAAGTGCCGAAATAAGCAAAGTACTTTTCGATCATTTGACCTTACGGATTCGGAGTTTTACTTTCATCCTTCACTACAGGACCGTGCTTGGACGGATTGATACTCTTGAAGGTGACAGTGCCCTTCGTATCCTGGTCAACCGGAACAAAATAACCGAACATTTCGGGCAACAACCAGTGATCAACAATACTGTAGTAAGTCAATTTTTCTCCAAAGCATTTTTCAATGACCTCATTCGAATAATCGTCCAACTCTCTGCTAACCTCTGAAGTCAACCTATCATCTTGAATTTTGCAATAGCCAATAAGAATATCTGAAACGTCAAGAAACATGATCTTTCGGTACAATATATAATCGACAGACAAGTCTTGAGCTTTACGCATCATCTCTGTTGCACGCTCACTATCTCCACGTCGCAACCAAGACTCAGCAGAAAAAGCATACCTTGTCAGACACATGGATATCAGCCGTGCCTCAACCAACAAAAACCGTTGATATGCTAACAACCAGACCAGAAAGATGATCACCGAAGTGAAACAAAGTGGCCCAAACACTCTCCTAAAATCAGTTTTCATTCTCTCCTTTCTTTGGACAACACCGTCTAATTATTGTTACCGAGTCATCAGAAGGCAACCCCGTTTTTTCCTCGATTAGCGCCATATAGCCTCGATCAAGAAGCTGCGGCTCAAGGTGATAAACTTGAATGTTATTTCTTCGCACTCTTTACACAATTGACTCTTGATCTTATTAATAGCATCAACTGATAACACATTGTCACTCTTGTCCAAGATAGCGTTTTGAAATGATAAGCCTCCGCTGAACGTGTACGATGGGTGTACCAAAAAACTCATCCCCGCGGTTGACGCCGCGGACACGACATGGGCACCAGCGAGAACGCGGTCAAGACGCAGGTTTGGACAGCACTCATCGCGATCCTGCTCCTGAAGTTCATGCAGATGAAGTCGTCGTGGCGGTGGAGTCTCTCCAACCTGGCGGCCATGCTGCGCTTCAACCTGCTGACATACCGCGACTTGTGGGCGTGGCTCGACGACCCGTTCGGAGTCCCGATCCGGGAGCCCGACACCATACAGCTGACTCTCGCCCTGTGAAACCTTGGACAGCATTTTCCGAGACCTCAGACTCAACAACCCATCCAACAGCGCGAAAAACCTAGAAAATCAGACACTCAACCGGTACAATGTAACTTGTCTTGGACAGCAGTGTACTAAAATCTAGACACGCGACCCACGCATCCGCCTCCTACACAGGCATTCCAAACATCGATCCACCTTCTTCTATAGCTAGCGCTCAATCAAACAACCCAAACCCACGACACAAACACCTGTAGGGGTAAGGTAGGAGTATTTGTGTGATGAAAGGCACTTTTCGCATGCCTTTAGACACAATTCGTCACGTGTTCTGCTTTTGAAGAAAACAATGTTTTTACCATTCTTTAGCAGTACGACCCCCGTTCCGATTTTTGCATACCGACCATGTGATGTAGCAACACCATCCATAATCTCAAAAGCCTTCAGATCAACACCTTCAGACACTAACAACGGAACATTATCTGGAGTGCTATCTGATGCGTCTAACAGGATACACCACCTGCAAGCACTTTTCCCTTGAAAAACAAAATCTTGAATCTCTTCGAGATAAGAGCTTTGAACCCATTGCTCACGACGAGCTCTTTCAAGAATAAAAGAAAAGAAACTTGTACTTGTACTGTGTTCAATCTCATCCACATCATTAGTCGTCAATTTTGGCCAGAAAGCCCACGGCGACTTTGTCAAGGAATATTCCTCCCCCGCATGAAACAAGATATTCCTAATGCGTTGTGCACAATATCGATCCCTCGCAACACTAAAAGTCACCCTCTCGTTAATCACAAAAACAGAAACCAGAGCCAAAAACGCAATAATAACCAATATATACGGCCACATTGTGTACACAACCGATCTTTTCATACTAAGGCCCCTTAAAAAGAACTTCCCCCACTTGCCCAGGGATCAACATCTAAGCTTCCGTACGGAGCAAAGAGACGAAACCACGTATGCGGAATAAGTTTAAGCCTCCAAATACTCGGTTTTGTCATTGGTTGAGATGATGACCAACACTCATCACCATTCTGCCCCATTATTCTGTTAAAAATAGTTTGGCCTACTTCAACCCACCCACTACATTTGAGACCATCCTCTTCAAACCGATCCATATAGGTTTCTCCTTTAACGGTTCCAAGTTCAGAAGCGCGAATATTCCCCAAAACACCACCCACCACGAAACCATACTTTCTTCTTTCTGCCCAATAGGTATCCCTCACCTCCTCCGTATAACTCGCCGCAAACAACTTAGCTCTGTCTATGCATTTCTTAGCAGAGCAACAGGTAGTCTTATTTTCTCCAGGCCTTATCCAAGGTACGGTTGTCCCAGCAACAGGGCACAGGCGAATTAAATCTTTCTCCAATTGATCGCGCAGTTTATCAAAATGCGGGGCGATTAGGTCAGCATACAATTTTGAAAGTCGCATCTTGTTTTGCGGATAACTATCAAATCTATAATTTGTTATATACACCTCCCATGCTGTCGCAAAATAACCGAGCACATCGACCTCTTTAACAGATGAGTTACTGCAAAAACCATATAGATTATCCCCCCCTATCTCTCCCATATTATCCCTGCTCGCCCATCGTCCCAGCGATGGCAGGTAGTCGCGCAACTGGTACTTGCTGACGCCGGTTTCGGTATCGAACGGCTTCGTCGAGAACCGGTGCGTGAAGGTGCCTGCCATGTCGCCGGATTGCAAGGTGGTCTCGCCGAAGGCGGAGTACGCGTAACGGGCGCGCAGGTTGCCTGACGCGTCGACGTAGTCGGTGACGTTGCCGTTGGCGTCGTAGCAGGAGAAAAACGCAGTCGGCAACAGGCTGTCGGCTGCGGGCAACACGGTGTCCTCCAGCAGACCACCAACTCCGCCAGCCCCTTGCACTGTCCCGCTCAAGTCAAGGCCCCACGTGTAGAAATGGACGTTCGTGCAAGCCGCAACTGAATCGACCACGATCTCCGCCGCGATGTTCCAACTGTCCCAGACGTAGTGTGCCGTAAACTGTAAACGGTAAGCCGTAAGCTGTGTATCCCACGCATACACCTCCTTGCGCACACGGCGGCTGAGGTAGTCGTAAGCGTTGGACACGACAACCGCGCCCTCGGACACCGCCGACACCATGCGGTTTTCCGCGTCCCAAGTATATGCCCAAACGCCGTTCGTGAGCATGTTGCCGTCGAGATCGTACGCAACAGGCACACCTTGCCCGGCAACCGTCACCGACGCGTACTGGTTCAGCGCGTTCGCGGAGTAGACCGTCAGCTCCGCGTCTGCGGCCGCCCGTTCCCGGTTACCGATGTCGTCAAACTCATAGCTGTAGTCCGCATCGCCCATGACCGCGTTCGTGACCTCCGAGCGGTGATTATAGGCGAAGACGTTGGTCACGGGCAAGCCCTGCGCCGTGTCCACGCGCAGCGTGCGGCGGCCGAGGGAAAGCAAGAACCTGGGAATCCAACACCTGGCCACGGCCATCATCGTTGACGTCATCTCACACGTGAACGGGAAGCTGTTCTACCCCTTACCCGACAGCGCTGAGGGGTGACGAGGAAGACCCCATGCGCTGTACCGGATCCGATCAGCCCACAACTCGTATCATTTCCCAAGTTTTGATGTCGCACCAACCGAAAGCAAAATGATACCTCAGCTGTCTTACCGTAAGTTTATAATTCCAGGATGGCGCAAAGGGCGGCAAAATCAAATACTAGAATCTAGACACGCGCCCCCTTTCTGTTCCGGGAAAGATCTGCCTCAGCTCGGAGGATATGCAAACATGACCCGCCTTCACTAATTTACAGACAAATACCTTGCACTACCGCGAAGTCGAAGAGTTCGGCCTCGGGGACGTGCATGAGCACGATCACGGCCACACCGCTCGATCTTCGACCTCGTCCGGGAACTGCGGGACGAGGAGGCGCTCCCGCCGGACAAGCCCCTGTCCCGCTACCTCAAGCCGGACCTGCTCATCGTCGACGACATGGGCCTCAAGCAGCTGCCGCCCAGGTCAGGCGAGTACCTCTTCGAGATCATCATGCGCCGCTACGAGAACCGGTCCACACTCATGACCTCCAACAGACCCGTCGAAGAGTGGGGCAAACTCGTCGGCGACGTCCCCGCCGCCACCGCCATCCTCGACCGCTTCCTGCACCACGCCGACATCATCCAGATCACCGGCCGCAGCTACCGGCTCAAGGACCGCGCAGCCGAGAAAACCGGCGTGGACAACTGACATCCGATCATGATATCAATCTACACAATTACTGGCTGGTTTTGAACTGCCCACGAGTGGCTGGTTTTAAAGTGCCCGGTGACACGTAACCGTAGACATCCGCGCTGACCGTGGCGTTGGTCAGTTCCGAGCGGGCGTTGTAGGCGAAGGTGTCGCCGTTACGAACGGCACGCCTGCCGAGCGCGTCGTTCCCGTAGGCGTACGATGCGAGCAGGTTTGCACCTTGGAAGTTGGTCACAGCCTTCATATTACCCTTAGTTTTCTTATGCATTCACAGACGAATCCCTTGCACTGCCTACCGACACCATTCAGGCAATCCTTTAGGACGATTATCTGGTCAACCGGACTTCTCTCGTAGGAGTGATGTACTTCAGCCCAGGAACACAGAAACTGGAATTTCTATAGAACTCACGATACAATAATTTTCTACTTTTAGTAAGGCGAAAAAACTTAATGCGCCCATCCCCATAGATAACAAGAACAAATGATCTGTCAAAAACGCTGCGATAATTGTCGTCAATGCATACAAAACCATCCATGCTTGATGGCGTAACATTAGTTGAAAGACTGGACACATCAACATTCCTCGTAAACAAGAGAGGCAATGTATCGGGAATATTGGAACCCGTGTTCTTTGCGACAGTCCAGACAACATTCTCTTCTGCCAGATGCTCACCATTTCGCGGAGGAAACGTACACAACCCATCAGACAGGTGTTCTACCTCAAGTTTTTCACCCGTTCCACTTGACGACAAAATATATAGCAATTGCTGGAAATACTCGACACTAGTGTGTGCGTTTATACCAAGATCACAGGGCCAAAACATTTCCGGCGACTTCTCATTGCTAATCGTAGTAACTATACGAAAGATCGCATGTCCTTTCCATCGCAGGGAAGATACGGACTCCGAAACACGTAAATTCCTTAAAACCATCACTGTAGTTAATATAACAACAAGTGTTATCGTTACAAACAACAACATCCTCCATTTTTTCATGGCTTCCCCTAGCATGCTGATTAGTCAATAAAGATGTTTGCACCGCCTGAAGGCCAAGGGTCTAAAGGACAAAAGCCATTTGGCATTATGATTGACATAAGCGTATGCCCGTATTCTTTCGCTGTGACTTTATTACCAAAACAGCCATTCTTGCCAACTGTACGCGAAAATGACTGTTCGGCCACACTTTCCCACCCCCCGCATACCAATCCTCGCCCTTCCTCATATTCTTCAGCCATTTGTCGATCATAACCACCACAAGGCCACGAAAAAAGGCCTCCGAAAATATTCCCCCACATACCTCCGATTACAAGACCATTTTTATTATAATCCGCTTCATATACTTTTCGAACAAAGCCAACGTAGTCCGCGGCGAAGTCTTTAGCTCCTTTTATACAATTAGCCTGTGTACAACACTGCATCTTACCATCGACTTTCCATCTGACACTTCTTTCCGTTGGGCATAATCTAGTCAATCGTCTTACAAGCTCTTTTTCAAGTCTGTTATACCTTTCGTCCAAAGACTCTTCAATTACGGAAAATGTGTAACCGGGAAAATACATACCCGCTCCAATCGGCCCCCATGACGCCGCCTGTTTTATCGCCAACCCTAGAATATCTATCTTATTTCCAGCAGTATTAAACAAGAAAGAGTAAAGCATGAGGCCGCCTTTTTCTCCAATCGGATCCCGGCTCGCCCACCGCCCGAGTCCCGGCAGGTAGTCGCGAAGCTGGTACTTGCTGACGCCGGTTTCGGTATCGAACGGCTTCGTCGAGAACCGGTGCGTAAAGGCTCCTGCCATGTCGCAGGACTGCGACGTGGTCTCGCCGAAGGCGGAGTACGCGTAACGGGCTCGCACGGCACCGGTGACATCAACGTATTCCGTGACGTTGCCGTTGGCATCGTAAGTCGGGTAATAGGTAAGCGGTGATAAGTAAGAAGTGTCGGAGGAGACGCGGGTGTCAGCCAGCAACCCGCCTACTCCGCCAGCCCCCTGCAGGCTGCCCGACAAGTCAAGGCCCCACGTGTAGAAGTGAACGTTCGTGCAAGCCGCAACCGAATCGACCACGATCTCCGCCGCGATGTTCCAGCCGTCCCAGACGTAGGAAGCCGTGGACTGTAAACGGTAAGCCGTAAGCTGTGAATCCCACGCGTAGACTTCCTTGCGCACGCGGCGGCTCAGGTAGTCGTAAGCATTGGACACGACAGTTGCTCCCTCGGATACCGCCGACACCATGCGGTTCTCCGCGTCCCAGGTGTAGGACCAGACGCCGTTCGTGAGCATGTTCCCGTCCAAATCGTAAACGGGATTAACCACAGAGGACACGGAGTTGGAGATGAGTGTGTACTGGTTCAGGGCGTTGGCGGCGTAGACAGTCAGAGCCGCGTCTGCGGCCGCCCGTTCCCGGTTGCCGATGTCGTCAAACTCATAGCTGTAGTCCGCATCGCCCATGGCCGCGTTCGTGATCTCCGAGCGCTGATTATAGGCGAAGACATTGGTCACGGGCAAGCCCTGCGCCGTGTCCACCCTTTGCGTGCGACGGCCGAGGGCGTCGTTCGTGTACGCGAACGACGACACGGCAACGCCGTTCCAGCAGTTCGACACGGCCGCGATCAGGTTCCTGTCGGTCCCATGCGAGCGTGACCAGCCGGACCCGGCTCTGTTGGTCATGCCGGAGACCGTCGCTGTCTCGGGCAGGGAAAGGTAGCAAAACGTGTTCGTCACGTCGTTGAGCACCGAGGTAACTCGGTCGATCCGTCCGGTGCCGTCGCGGCCGTAACGGACGCTGAAGACCCCGAAATCCGCAAAATGGCTACTCCGCGCCGAAAGCTACTTTTGCCAAGACGCCCAGCTAGTTATGTCATCTCCCTTGCCATAGTCATTTATTCGGTTTTCACCATTGGACCAAACAACAGCAGGTCTATTAACAACAGCCCCCCCCACTACGACAGAACTCGTGTTAGTATCCGCAATTATCATATTATAAGCGTTTCCCCACGGGTCCAGCCATTTTCCGTGAGAACTCCTTGGAATGCCAGTTAAATACACGACCCCACCAGTATTGATATTTGTCCAATAGCAATCACCTGGAATCGCCATCAACACCGAATACACTTTCCCTTGATCCAGCGGGGCGAAGTCTTTTTCATGTACTGGATTTACGCCATAGTTCGATCGAAACTCCTCAATTGCTGATGCTATCATAGTTACTTCAGCTCTAGCACGATTTTCAAAACCATTGGGTCCGTATGACAATCTACAGAAATAAAGAAAAAACGCAATTGCTGAAATTCCAAACATAGCTATTAAAGTGTATTTCATATTCTTTCCTCAGTGTAATTACCTTGGAGTCCATCCATATCCATTGGGACAGCATGACGTTCCGCATGGCGGATTTCGAGTACGTGTTAACCATGTTATAACTGGGACAAGATGAAGCTTTGGCGAAGATGCTATGTTATCAACTTGGTGGGCATAGTCAGTCCACATCCCTGTGTTCCCGACATCTTTTGACACACCTGCAGCATGTGACAATTCATGAAAGATCGTTGGGGCACGACAGTCTCTCCGTGTTGGCAGAAGGCAGCTCACTGTAGTCCCATAAGTGGACAAAGAAATTGAAAAGCGCGGGCTTGCATTGTGCCCTTACCGGTTGTCGCCACCTGATTTCTTGTGCTACTCTCTCGCCGTTGGGCCCGGTCCGGCGCGGCCGCACCGGCCAGGGAGTCGGCAGGCCGAGGACCCCCTGTCTGCCGACAACACTCACCCGCCGGCCCCTCACAGCTTGCCATGCGTTTTCAACACATCATCTGGGACTGGAACGGCACCCTGCTGGACGACACGCAGGCGGGCGTCAACGCCGTCAACGCCATGCTCGCCGCGCGCGGCCTTCCGCGCCTCGACCTCGCGGCGTACCGCGAGCTCTTCGGCTTCCCCGTCAAGAACTTCTACCGCGCCGTCGGCTTCCGCCTCGACGCCGAGGACTGGGACGCGATGGCGCGTGAATTCCACGACCGTTTCCTGGCCGACACGACGATCCGGCTGCACCCGCACGCGCTTCCGGCGCTGACCGGCTTCCAGGCGGCGGGCGTCGGGCAGTCCGTGCTCTCGGCCTCCGAACAGTCGATCCTCGACGCGATGCTGGCCGACTTCGGCATCAGCGGTTTCTTCAGCAGCGCCTGCGGGGTCGACAACCTCTACGGGCACTCGAAGATCGAACTGGGACACGCGCTGCTGGCGCGGCTGGCCTTGCCGCCCGACACGGTCCTGCTGATCGGCGACTCCCTGCACGACCACGAGGTCGCCGAGGCGCTGGGCACCCGCTGCCTCCTGATCGCGCAAGGGCACCAGTCCTACGCGCGCCTCGCGCGAACCGGTGCCCCCGTGCTCAACAGCCTCGCCGAGATCCCGGCCTGGCTGGCCTCGCTCTCGGACTGAGCTATTTCACGGCGGATTCAACCGCCGCGGGCACCGCCGGCTGGGCCGACGACGCCTGGCCCAGCTTGCCGCTGTAGCCCGCCACCACGGCCGAACCGAGCAGAATCAGCAAGCCCGCCACCAGCAGCCCGCGGGTCTTCGAACTCGTCCCCTTCCACTCGCCCAGCATCAGCCCCAGTACGCCGCTGAACATGATCGAGCTGGCCATCAGCACGGCCCAGCCCACATAGCCCTGGTCGCCCATGCGGGGCTCGCCGGTCTTGAACGCCACGAACTGGCACACCCACAGCACGCCCGCGCACATCGCCCAGAACACGTTGGCCACCAGCGGCGCGTCTTTCTTGGCATAGTCGCCCAGCGTCTTGTTCTTGACGTTCAGCATCAGGCACCACAGCGCGTTCACCGTGAAGCCGCCCAGCAGACACATCACCAGCACCGGCATGCCCTTCCAGGCCACGGCCGTGCCGCCGGCCAGCGCCAGCTTCTCAATCTGACCGCCGCCCTGCAGGCCGAAGCCGAGCCCCGCGCTCGCAAAGCCGGAGAAGATCGCCACGAGGATGCCCTTCTTGAAATTGTACTCCTCGACCGCCTTTTTCTTGGCCTCCTCGGGAAGCTCGCCTTCCTTGGACATGCCCGCCATGCCGACCAGCACGATGCCGACGATCGAGACGGCCACCCCCGTGAGCGAGACCAAGCCCGCGCCCGGCTGCAGCAGCTCGCCGAACGTCCCGGTGATCACCTTGGGGATCAGCGTGCCCGCAGCCGAACAGATGCCGCAGCCGATCGCCAGCCCGAGCCCCACGCCCAAGTAGCGGATCATCAGGCCCCACGTCAGGCCGCCAAACCCCCACGCCGCGCCGCACAGATAGCAGTACCACAGCTCGTTCGACGGCGCCTGCTTGAGGACGTCCAGCACGTTCGGGCTCTTGATGAAAGCCAGCGCCCACGGCGCGACCACCAGCGCGAAAATCGCGTAGAACAGCCAATAGCTCTCCCAAGCCCAGCTCTTTTCCCGCTTCAGCGGCAAGTAGAACACGGCCCCCGCCAGACCGCCCAGCACGAAAATGAGAGTACCCAGACCCGGATTGACAATCGACTCGTTCATGTGAGAAACCCCTTCACTCGCGGCCGCGCAACTGCGCGCAAGCCGTCAATAGTTTAGGCAGATCATACGGACTCCCCCTGAAAAAGGGAAGCGGAAACTCGTGCCGGGCGCGCCTCACGTGCAGCCCCGGCACACCGCATCCCGGTCGCGCACGGGCAGGATCAGCTCGACCGCCGTGCCCTGGCCGACGACGCTCCGGATATCCATGCATCCGCCCAAGCCCTCGACGCGCTGGCGGATGCCGAACAGGCCGATGCCGCTCGCCCCCGACTCCTTCACGTCCGCGACCTCGAACCCGACCCCGCCGTCCGACACGGTCACGCAGAGGTTGTTGTCGTCGATCTTCTGCACGTCGATCACGGCGTGCCACACCTTCGCGTGCTTCACCGCGTTGAACAGGATCTCCTGCACAGCCCGGTACAGGCAGAGGTAGGTGTTCTCGCAGACCGGCTGCAGCCCCTCGTCCGCACGGACCTCCACGGTCAGCCCGAACTTGCTCTTCATCTGCTCGGCGATCCACCTGAACGCGGCCGGCAGATCGCCTTCGCGCACCGCCGGCACAGCGATCTCCTGCACCAGCGAGCGCGTCAGCCGCACGGACTGCTCCAGCATGCTGTCGGTCCGGGAGAGAACCTCCTTGCCCTTCTGGCTGCGCGCGGTCTTGCGCGCCACGTCCAGCGTCATGCGCGCCGCCACCAGCATCTGCTGGAGGTCCTCGTGCAACACGTCCGAAATCCGCTTGCGCTCGTCCTCCTCCACCCGCATCAGGCGCCCGGTCAGGGCCTGGAGCTGGCTCGCGTATTTCTCGACCTCCCGCGTCCGCTCCGCCACGCTCCGCTCCAGCGAGGCGTTCCAGGACTCGAGCAGGTCCTGAGCCCGTTTGCGCTCGGTGATGTCGGCGAAGCTCACCAGGCTGGCCCAGACGCGCCCCTGCTCGTCCTTGACGGGCGAGCCAAAGATCTCGAGGAGCCGTTCCGTCCCGTCGGGCCGCACCACCACCAGGTCATCCACGTGCGCGCTGAGGCCCTTCATGCCCAGCAGGATCGGCATCTCTTCGACCGGATACGCCGCCTGCGTCCCGGCCTTGTGCGCCACGTAGACCGTTGCCAGGTTGTCCGCGTTCACGTCGGGCAGCAAGCCCTGGCCCAACAGCCGGCAGGCCGCCGGATTGGCCACCAGCGGCTTGCCCGAAGGAACCTCCACCATGAAGACGCCGACGGCGAGGTTCTGCATCAGCGCCGTCAGCAGCTCGTTCTGGCGGGCCAGCTCCTGCTGGTTGAGCCGGATCTTCTCCTCCGCCTGCTTGCGCTCCGTGATGTCCATGAGATTGCCGTCCACGCGGATGACCTGGCCGTCCTCGACAACCGGCCGCCCCGAAGCATGCACCCAGATGTGCCGGCCATCGGGACGGATAAGCTCCACTTCGAGGTCGTAGGGAACGCCCCGCTCCACGGCTGCCCGGAACGCCTCCCGCATGAGCGGCGCATGCTCAGGGGCCAGGAAGCTGACGTCTTGCGCCAGCCGGTTGATGTCGAAATCGTGCCCGAGGCCATGGATGCGATAGACCTGCTCGCTCCACGTGAGGCGAGCCGTCGGGATGTCGTACTTCCAGGCGCCCAGCTTGGCGATGTCCTGCGCCTCCTCCAACATGCGGCGGGTCTCCCGCAGCGTCTCCTCCGCGAGTTTCCGCTGGGTCACGTCGTGCCAGATCGACTGGTGGATGCCGTCCGGCATCATCTTGGTCCGCATCTCGACGACCACTTCCGTGCCGTCGCGGCGACGGAGCACCCTCTCGTTCTCCAAGGACTCGCCGCTCTGCACCAGGTCAATCCGCAAAGGCCGCTCTTTCAGGCACTCGGGCGTGAAGGGCAGGTCCGTGACGCGCTTGCCGAGCAGCTCGTCCCGGTTCATGCCGCAGAGTTCGCACAGACACTCGTTGACCTCGATCAGCGTGCCGTCATTCGTGCAGGCCAGAATGCCGTCCACGGCGAAATTCAGCAGATTCCGGTAGCGCTGTTCGCTCTTCACCAGCTTCTCTTCCGCCCGCTTGCGCTCGGTGATGTCGCGGTAAATGGACTGCAGCGTGCCGTCATGCATCATCTTGGTGTGGATCTCCACAACCAGCTCGGTGCCGTCGGGCCGGCGGATGCTGCGCTCGCGCACGACAACCTGTCCCTGATGGACCAGATCATAGCGGAAAGGATTGTTCTTGACGCTCTCCTCGGTGAACGGCATCAGGCTGAGATGCTTGCCGACGATCTCTTCCCGGGGCATGCCGAACAGCCCACACATGCACTCGTTCGCCTCCATGATCACGCCTTCATTCGTGCCGATCAGGATGCCGTCCACGGCGAAGTTCAGCAGATTCCTGTAGCGCTGTTCGCTGAAGATCCTCGTCGCCTCGGCCTCTCTGAGCTCCACCCGGTGCCGGCCGATCATATTCTCCTGCGACGCCTCCAGCACCGAGATCTTGCCGTGCAGCACGCGGTTCAGCCGGTTGAAATGCTGGGCCAGAACAATCACCTCGTACGCGCCCTTTTCCTCAGCCTCGAGGTCGTTCGCGCCCGCCGAGATGGCCTGAAGCGTCGCCGTCAGCTTCCGGATCGGCTGGGTCACGCGCCGGGTGACCCAGTAACCGAGCACGACACTGGCAAGAAACAGCACCAGCCCGATCGTCAGAGACTGGTAGACGATGCCCCGCAGCTGCCGGTTCACCTCCGCCAGGGAAATGCTGGCGCCGAACAGAAATTTGCGCCCGTGCCTGTCTAGGCTCGGGATCAGCGCCACGCGGATGCGGCCCCACTTGTCGACGTTGGTCTTGAAGACCGGCCGCATCGAATCGAAGGTGGCCATGTAGAGCTCGGGGTTGGAGTGCGCCTCAAAGAATTTCGCGTGCATCCCGTTCTCGGCGATCTTGTCGGGCGACGTCGCCGAGGTGAAGACGATCTTGTGGTCGATCATCATCAGGCTCCACACGTACTCGAGCCCGAGGGAGACGCACAGCTTGTTGTTGAGCCCGACGATGACATCAAACTCCTGCTCCGTCACCGATTCCGGCCCCGTGATGCGATCGTGGTAGTCGGGCGGCAAAAGTTCGCGCGCCATGACCGCGACCGCCTGCAGCTTGTTGTCGATGCCGGTCATCAGCGCCCGCTTTTTCTGCGAAAACAGGACGCCCGCAAAGACCAGCGTGACGGCCAGGTCCAGCGCCACCAGCAGCAGCAGAATCTGCTGCTGGACCGTGAGGAGCCGGAAAGGCCGCAAAGAGGTCTCGGCATGTCGCTTCACAGACAACCTCCCTCGTGCACCCTCAGCCCTTGAACGGGTGGGCCCACGGCAGCCGGTAGTCGCGTTTCAACAGGCGCTCGGCAGCGGGATTCAAAACCACGGCGTCACGGGCCGCATCCCACACGACACGGCTCCCCGTCTCGTGTGCGATCATCGCCCACTGCACCGCCGCCGTGGAGCGGAGCCCCTCCTCAATCGGACACCCCGGCGGCTGGCGGGTCCGCACGGCGTTCAGGAACTCGGCCATGTGCAGCTTGCCCGCGTCCGCCGTCGCCTTGAACTCGCGCCGCTCCGCGCCTTTTCCCTTGGGGATGACGACCCAGCGGTCGTCCGTCACAAACACGGTCTCCTGCTCGCCGTAAAAGAAGAGGCCGTTCGAAACCTCCGGCGCGTACTCCGCCGCGCCCCACAGGCGGTGGCGCCACGTCAGCGGGCAAGAGGCGAACTCGAAGTGCGCGATCAGCACATCGGGCGTCGTGATCTTTCCTTTCAGACCATAGAGTCCGCCGCTGGCGGCCACGCTCTGCGGCAGCGCTTCGCCCAGAATCACGCGCGCCGCATCGATCAGATGAATGCCCCAGTCCACGAGATGCCCGTGGCCGGTGGTCTGCTCCAGCCGCCAGTTCTTGTGCCCGACCTGCGGGCTGTAGGGAATCTTGGGCGCTGGGCCGCACCAGAGCTCCCAGTCGAGCGAAGCCGGCGGCGGTTGCGGCGTCGGATCCTTGGTCCCGGCCGTGAAATGGATGGCCGCATCCGCGCAGACGATCCGCCCGGCCTTGCCTTCGCGCAGATAGTCGCGCACCGCCTGGAACGCGGGGCTCTGCCGGCGCTGGAACCCGACCTGCACGATGCGTCCGCTCGCCTGGACCGCAGCGGTCATGGCCTGGCATTCGCGGAAATCGTAGGCCAACGGCTTCTCGCAGTACACATCGAGCTTGCGCCCCACGGCCGCGATGAGCTGCAGCGCATGCCAGTGCGGCGGCGTGGCGATGATCACAGCATCCAACCCCTCGACGCCCAACAGCTCCTCGTACAGCTTAAAGGACCGGGGCCGCCGCCCCTGCAGCTTCTCGATCTTGTCCGCAGCCGCCTGCAGGTGCTCGCTGTCCACGTCGCAGACCGCCAGCACCTCGACGCCGCCGACCTTGAAGGCCGCCTCCACATCCACCAGCCCATACCAGCCGCATCCGATCAGCCCCAGCTTGAGCGTGCGGTCCGGTTCCGCGCCGCGCAGCACCCCCGGGACCTGCGACACCACGCCCGCGCCTGCTGCGGCTCTCATGAAACCCCGACGGGAAAAACTGTCCATCGCATCCCCCATTCACTGGCTGGTCCGCCCCCGGCCGCACCCGTCGCGGAAACAGATCCGCGAGGTTCCCGGAGACGGCACGCGTGTATGTTCATTAGAATGCCGGAAGACCACTTGGAAATCAAGCCGGAAGGCCCGCGGGGGTGCGGCTTATATCGGCGCGGACAGATTTCTTACCCGCGAATCATCGCGGATAAGAGCCGCTCGCGATTTCACGGGCTCTGTCTTGCCGGAGCATCATACACCTTGCGGCCCTCACGGAGCGCCTCGTACACGCGGCGCTCCTGGGCCAGCCGCTCCTGATACTTGGCCTCGCGGGACAGGTCCTTGGCGTCGGGCACAAACCCCTCCATGTCGGCGCGCGGCCGCTCCGACAGCCGCCTGGCCCCCGCCTGGATCAGAGCCAACGCTTCCGCCTTCGCAACCGCCTGGGTGCCGCCGAGCGGCGACAAGATGCGGCTCACCTCCGGCCGAGCAAAGCTCAGCGTCGAACGCTGCTTCGCGCTGAAGCTGTTGGCGATCTGGATGCCGGTGAGCTGCTTCAGCCGGCCCAGCTCCTCCATCGTCAGCGGACAGCGCCCGCCGAGGTTCTGCGGATAGGCGCACTCGTAGCGCGGATAATAGGGCCCGTTCAGGTCAACCCACGTGATCAGCCGGTCCAACTCCTCGGCCGACAGCTTCACGTCGCCGTGGCCCTTGCGGAGCACCCGGATCAGCTTCGACGCATGGCTCCCCCACGAATAGGCCGGCTGGATCTCGGCCGGCCCACCGCCCACGCAGGTGATCGCCCCCAGCGCCCAGAGGTCCACATACGACGTGCAGAACACCGCGTCGCGGTCGCACGACAGGTTCAGCCGTTCGCCCTCTTTCTTGCCGTAGTCGTGGCACGCCACGCAGTGCCGGTCGAAGATCGGCTGGACCTCGCGCTGGAAGCTGAACAGGCGCGGCGCGCCGTACCAGCCGTTCAGCCGGTCCGCTTTGCGCTTCATCGCCTTGGGGCTCGATGACACGGGCGGAATGTCGCCCACGCGGTTCTCGTGACAGCCCACGCAGCCGTAGGTCTCTCCCGGCTGGACATAGATCCCCGAGCGCATCGACTGCACCATCATGCCGTTCGCGTCCAGCGCCTGGAAAAACACGTAGGTGTTCGCAGGCACCTCGAAATAGGCGCTGCCGTCATCTTCCACCGGCACGGTCCCGAGAATGCGCTTGTTCTCGAAGTTGTGCCAGTTCATGCCCGGCGCCTGCGCGCCCTGCCCGAACCACTCGCGGGCCGACCAGTTGCGCTTCTCCGGCGACTCGACGATGCGCAGCGCTTTGACGGTCCCCGGCTGAACCCCCTGCATATGCGTGCCGATTGCGACGTTCTGCACGTAGAAATAGCCCGTTCCCTGAGGATCGCTGAAGGTGCGGCGGCAGGGATGGACGGGAGGTGCCGCCCGCGGACGCAGCGGCATCGGATCGTAGCAGCCGGGCGCCTCGGCATGCACGAGAACCTCATTGCCGTGCAGGTCGAGATAGTAGAGGCCCATCTCCTCACCTTTGCCCGTCTGCCTCGAACAGAGAAAATGGCCGTCGTCCAAAGGGAACGGGTCCTCGTATTTCCGCGCGATCGATTTCGTGGAATCGAAGTCTTGCCCCTCGGTCTTGACGCGCTGGATGAACTCGGCCGGCCACGTGCGCAGAATCGGCGCGCGGCCGTCCACCCCCTTCGAACGGTCGATGAGGCCCAGCGCCCCCCACGGACGGTCGTGGCACGACCCCAACACGGCGACCGCGAGGTGCGTCTTCGACAGCGTGCGGGCATCGATGACGCCGCCCGGGCTCGTCGTGTTGTTGCCCCAGTACACCGCATGCCCCGTGCCGTCCGGATAGCAGGTCCACAGCCCCTGCGCGTCGCCGAAGTTGCGGTCCACATACTCCCACCGGTCATACAGCACGCGGCCGTCGGGCATGAGCGACGCATGCCCCTCGAACAGGGTGGACTTGCCGATCTGATGGATGTTCGCGCCGTCCGGCCCCATGCGGTAGAGGTTGCACATGATGTGCCGGTTGCACATGCAGTACTTCGGCTCGCGCGTCGCCGAAAAGAGGATGTCGCCGTCCGGCAGCCAAATCGGATCGATGTCCGATACGGCCGGCGCCGCCGTCAGCTGCGCGAGCGCCGTCCCGTCCGCGTTCATCGCGTAGAGGTGATAGTCGTCCTCCTTGCCCTTGCGCATGGAGAACACGATGCGCCTCGCATCGAAGCTCAGATCCGGATCGCGCACCGTGGCGCCCGGCCCCGGCTCGAAAAGCGTCTTCACCGCGCCGCTCTTCGGATCGAGCAGCTTGAACGCGCCTTCCGTGTCGTAGCTGCCGGTGTTGACCTCGCACGTCTGGAACATCGTCTCGGTGTTGTGGTGGTCCGTCCGGTACTGCTTCCGCGTCACGAACAGCAGCGGCGACTCGCACACCAGCGGGTTGCAGGCCACCAGCGCCTCGCGGGCGAGAGCCTCCAAAGCGGCCGCCTCGTCGCCCGCCTCCACGGCGTCCAGCTTGGCCAGCAACGCCTGGGACGGATACCGCGCGCCGAAGAGCCGCGCCAGCTCGTCGATCGCGGCGCGCAGCCGGTCGGCAGCCGTCCCGCCGCCGGCTCGCGCAAGCTCGCGCCTGCGCGCCTTGAAACGCTGCGCCGACGCGGCCGCGTCCACCGCGCCCTGGCACACCACGCTGTCGAGCGTCAGGTGCCCCCAGCCGCCGGTCGCACGGTCAACCACACGGAAGAAAACCGGCTGGCCCACGGCTCCGGGAACCGACCAGTCCCGCGTCACCAGCCGCTGCCCGTTCGCGCCGCGCGCGACGGCCAGCTCCTTGCCGTCGAGCGCGCACAGCGCCACATAGACGTCCGGCCCCGCTCCGCCGCCGACGCGCAGCGAGATCTCCGGCGCGCTCAGCACGACCACGGGCGACTCGATCACGCCGGTGAAAGCGTCGTTCGGCCGCGTACCGTCCTCGCTCTCCAGCGTCGAGAGAAAAAAAGAGCCTTCCTTCGTGTAGGGGGCGCCCCCGTGATGCTCCTTGGCGCGGTCGCTCACGACCTTGCCGAAGCCGCCCTCCAGCACGGCCCATCCCTGCAGGTCGCCGCTTTCGAAATCGAACCGCACCTCCGCGGCCCACCCCGCCAACGCGAATCCCGCCGCACCGAACAGTGTCATTGCCCTTTTCATCGTTGCCCCCCGACAGCATTTTTAGAATTCCATGCTGTCACAGATCAGGATTCGGACGCAAGCAAAGAAAAAGGCTGCGGAATAATCCCGCAGCCCTCGACCCACACGGCCCCTCAGACAACCGCGCCAGAGCGGTTCATATCCACGTATAGCCGTTTGGGGTCGAGCCGCATCTCCGAGGCGGCCGCCCCTTCGGCTGTCTCAGGGCAGGCGGCGGGTTCGGAGAACCCGCCCTGCCGTTCCTTGGAAAACGGCCATGTTCAAAGGAACCCGCTTAGCGGATCCACCCGAGGCGCGGCGAGGTGAACGGCCAGTAGACGACCGTCGCAGGCCCCAGCAGGTTGCGCTCAGGCACCGGGCCCCAATAGCGGCTGTCGAAGCTGTTGAAGGAGTTGTCGCCCATGGCGTAGTACTGGTTGCCCTTGAGCGTCACCGCATCGTTCTCGTCCGCCAGCGACAGGCCCGGCAGGAACAGCTGGCGCGAGCCGCTGGGGTTGAATCCCGAGTAGGCCGGCCCCTTCGCCCAGAGCTTCTCGCGGCGCGCGATCTGGCCGATGCGCTCCGGAGAGGTCACGACCGAGCCGTTCACCAGCAGGTCGGGAGCCTTGATCTGAAGCGTCTCGCCGGGCAGTCCGGTCATCCGCTTGATGTAGTGCGTGCCCTGCTGCAACGCCGTGATCCCCGTGGTCGAAAACACCATCACCTCGCCGCGCGTGGGATGCGCGAAGTTCCACTTCCAGCGGTTGACGAAAACGAAATCGCCCGAGATCACGACGCCGGACCACAGCACGTCGCCGGCCTTGACCGTCGCCCCGTTCGCCGCGCCGCCCTTGAGGCCCACCGGCCGCCGGTACGCGTCCTCTTCGATCGCGTCGCTCGGCACGTAGTGCGGCACGCCCGCCACCACCACCGGCCTGTAGCCCGGCTTTTTGCTGCCGTCGCCCGGCATGATGTTCACGGTGCCGCGCGCCTTGGCCCGCACCACTTTGAACGATTCGCCCGTCACCAGCCACTTGGCGAACTTGAGCGGCTGCTGGTCCAGGAACGTGGCGTCCGAGGGCTTTCTGACTTCGGAGTGGATGCCGTAAAGCGAAGGCTGCATCGACCCCGTCGGGATCTTGAACGGCTGGTAGAAATAGGCGCGGAACGCCATGGCCACCGAAATCGCCACCACCAGCACATCGAAATTCTCGCGCCACGACGCCATCGGCTTCGGCGGGTTGAGTTTCAGCAGACAGGCGTCGAGCGCCTGCCCGGCCGCCTCCATGTCCGCGCCGTCCCGGCCGTCGTATGCCGCCTGCGCCTGCCGCACATGCTCGTCGAGGAAGGCAAGCTCCCCCGACGTCATGATGTCCTCGCGGCTGCACCGCAGGGTCCGGGCGTGGTGCAGCAGGGTTTTCAGCTGCTTCTTGAGCTTCCGTTTTTCAAAGACATTCATCGTGGTGTGCTTTCCGGCCTGTTCGGCGCGCGGCCTACAGGCCAATCTCCTGGGTGCCCGGCTTCAGCGGCAGGCGCGTGTTGCGCCAGACGAACTCGCCGGGCACGCCCTGCGGCAGCGTGACGGAGCCGCGGACCTTGTCGCCTTCAAACGTGAGGTTCAACTCGACAAAGCCCTGGGGATGCGGCGTTTTGGACGCGATCCGCTTGAGCCCGCCCGGCTGCGGGGCGATCCTCACCGCCTTGAAGCCCAAGGCGGCGGGCGTCACGCCGGCCACGCCGGCGTGCAGGTGATAGATCGGGTGCGAGCCCCAGGCGTGGCAATCGCTGCGGGCGTCTCCCGGCGACTCCAGCGGCGTGCACATGCCGTTCTTCACGTAGTCGCGCCAGAGGTCCAGCCGCTTCAGCGAGAGGTCGGCCCGCCCGTAGCGCGTGTATGTGTCGAACAGGTAGTGCGAGAAATAGACCGTCGTGCGCGCCAGGTCGGGCGCCTCAATCAGCCCCTTGAAGGCCTGCGCCTCCTGCGTGGGCGACAGGATGCCGGCCAGCAGGGCCAGGCACTGCGCGTGCTCGCTGAACGTGTCCTTCTTCAGCGTGTCGGCCACCAGCCCGCGCTCGGCGCTCCAGAACAGCGCCACGACCTTGCCCGCCACGCGCTCGGCCTTGCCGCGCCAGTAGCGCGCCATCTCGCCGTTGCCGACCGCGTCCTCCGCCACCGCCGCGCTCTGCAGCGCATGCACGTAGAAGAGGTTGTTCAGCGCGCTCAGGCCGTAGCCGTCCGGCGCGACGCCGTCGCGGAAGGAGGGAACCCAGTCCATGAAGCTCCAGCCGGGCAGCTGGTCCAAGAGCCCGTCTCCGTTCTCGTAGAGCTCGAGGGCGTGCATCGTGGCCCTCAGCCCCGGCATGCGCGCTCTGAGCCAGGGCTGATTGTCATGCCACATCACGTAGTCGCGGAACATCAGCGGCCAAATCAGCGTATAGGTCGCGGAGTCCTGCGTGAGATACGTCGGGAAGTTCATGCCGACCATGCCGTCCTCGCGGCGCGAAAAGTCGTAAAGCTCGATCGCGCGGCGGATCAGGCGGTCGTCGGCGGTCAGCGCGCTCACGACCTGCAGCTGGACGCGCGTGTCGCCCGGGTACATCTGCTGCTCGTAGTACGGGCAGTCGAAGAACATCTCGTGCGAACACATCTGCATGCCGCGCAGGCAGATCTTCTGCACCGCGTCGAGCGTGGGGTCGTCGCTCTGGAACGAGCCCTCGTACGCCAGCGGATAGCGCGACTCGGTGATCGACAGGCCCGAGAGCGTCACGGGCTGGTCGGCCGTTTTGACGCGCAGGAGGCACCACTTGCCGCACCGCCACCAGTGGGTCGTAAAGACGCGGCCGTCGCCGCCGTCGGCCAGCAGGGTGTCCGTCACGCACTCGACCTTCTTGCCGGCGAACTCGCTCCGGTTGCCCTTCTTCGAGCCGCCGTAGACCGGCGACTCGGTCCACCCCCACTGCACCACCGCGCCCTTGCCGCCGCTCACCGTCAGCTGCGGATACGCGCAGTAATAGTCCTCCAGGTCCCAGAGCACGGAGACCTCCTGGCCTGCGGGGATCACCCACGCCTGCTGCCCGGCGAGCAGCGCGTTCGCCGCCGCGACCGCCGCATGGCCCGCGTCCTCGGCTTTGAACACCACGCCGTCCTTCACCGTGCCCACCGCCGCGCGGAAGCGGCCCGGCGCGCACGCGCGCTCGAGCTGATCCGGCAGCGCCGAGGGATACAGGCGCCAGCCGGGCTCGTTCAGCCCGGCCGCAAGGCGCTGCGTCGGGCCGCGCACCACCGCGGCCGCCACGTACGCCGAAGCCTCGGGCTGCTTCCAGACCGGCGAGCAGCCGGCCATCTCGATCTGCATGCCCGTGCCCCACGCGCCGCCGCCCATGCCGACCATCCGGGCGCCTTCGACCGGCGCGACTTTCCAGGGGCCCTTGCCGGTCGTGAGCGCCTGGTCATAGGCGCCCTCGGCCTTGAGCACAAAGCCGCCGCGCCAGCTGAGCTGCGCCATCGGCGCGCTCGGGCCGATCTGGTAGACCATCGCCTCCAGCGTGTGCTCGCCGGCGTCCAGCGCGAGGTCATACGTGCTGTAACACCAGCGCTCGACCGTGCCGCGGTCAGGGCCGCGCGAAATGATCTTCCCGTCGAGGAACAGGACGTAGCGCTCGTCGCCGCTCACATGGATGCGCAGCGGCGCGCCCGCAACGGCCGCAAAGGTGTTTCTGAAGCGCAGAAAGACCGCGTCGTCGAAGCGCGGCGAGAAGCGGTAGATGACCTGCTTGCGGCCGACGAACTCGGAGACGCGGCGGCCGCGCTCCTGGTCGCCGTTGACCGTCGGATGCCAGACCCACGACGCGGCGTCGATCTCCTGGACTCCGGCAATGCCGGTGTTGCCCCGGACCAGCCGCTCCGGCAGGAAAACCCGCTCCACGCGCGTTTCCGCAAGCGCCCCGCAGGCGCACACCGCCAACAGACCCCAAACCGCGTGTCTTTGCATGTCCCCCCCTTGATGCGTTTCGCAGCTACTCGTCGGTCGCCGTCCCCTTCAGCACCGAGATGAAGGCCGATTGCGGCACGTTGACCTGGCCGAACTCCTTCATGCGCGCCTTGCCGGCCTTCTGCTTCTTCAGCAGCTTCTGCTTGCGCGTCACGTCGCCGCCGTACAGCTTGGCCAGGACGTCTTTGCGGAAGGCCCGGATGTCCTCGCGCGCGATGATGTTGCGCCCGATCGTCGCCTGCACCGGAATCTTGAACATGTGCGGCGGGATCGTCTCGGCCAGCGCCTTGCACATCTGGCGGCCGCGGGACACCGCCTTGTCGCGGTGGACCATGGTCGAGAACGCGTCCACCATCTCGCCGTTGAGCAGGATGTCCATCTTCACGATGTCGCTCACCTGGTAGCCGCACGGCTCGTAGTCCATCGAGGCGTACCCGTGGCTCACGCTCTTGAGCATGTCGTGGAAATCGATCAGGATCTCGTTCAGCGGCAACAGGCAGGAGAGGATCACGCGCTTGGCGTCCAGGCTCTCCGTCGCCTTGACCTCGCCGCGCCGCTCCAGAACGATGCGCATCATGTCGCCGATGCACTCGCTGGGGCAGATGATCGTCGCCTTGATGATCGGCTCCTCGATCTGCTCGATGCGCGTGACGTCCGGCAGATGCACGGGGTTGTCGATCTCCATGGAGGTGCCGTCGCGCAGCTGCACCTTGTAGATCACCGACGGATGCGTGTTGATGATGTCGAGGTCGAACTCGCGGCGCAGGCGCTCCTGCACCACCTCCATGTGGAGCAGCCCGAGGAAGCCGCAGCGGAACCCGAAGCCCAGCGCCACCGAGCTCTCGGCGTGGAAGGTGAAGGCCGAGTCGTTCAGGTGCAGCTTCTCCAGCCCCGTGCGCACCTTCTCGTACTCGTCGGTGCTGACCGGGTAAATGCCGCTGAACACCATCGGGTGGACCTCTTTGAAGCCCGGCAGCAGCTCCTGGGTCCCGTCCTTGGCCGCCGTCACCGTGTCGCCGATCTTGATGTCGGCCGGATCGCGGATCGTTCCGACCAGGTAGCCGACCTGTCCCGCGACCAGCTTCTCGACCGGCTTCTGGTCCGGGCTGAAGATGCCGACCTCGCGCAGCTGCGTGGTCTGGCCGCTGCCGATGTAGAGCACCGAGTCCCCCGGCTTGACGCAGCCGTCGACGATGCGCACGTACGTGATCACGCCGCGGTAGATGTCGAACACGGAATCGAACACCAGCGCGCGCAGCGGCGCATCCTTCGGGCCGGTCGTCGGCGGCGGAATGCGCTCGACGATCGCCTCCAGCACCTCGGGCACGCCGACGCCGGTCTTGGCGCTGATGTGCAGCGGATGGTCCATGGGGATGCCGAGCACGTCCTCGATCTGATGGGTCACCTCGTCGATGTTGGCGCCGGGCAGGTCCACCTTGTTCAGGACCGGAACGATCTCCAGGCTGTTGTCGATGGCCAGATAGGTGTTCGCCACGGTCTGTGCCTCGACGCCCTGCGCGGCGTCCACCACCAGCACCGCGCCTTCGCAGGCGCCCATGCTGCGCGAGACCTCGTACGTGAAGTCCACGTGTCCCGGCGTGTCGATCAGGTTGAAAAGGTAGGTCTTGCCGTTCTTCGCCGTGTACATCATCGAGACCGGGTGCGACTTGATCGTGATGCCGCGCTCGCGCTCGAGGTCCATCGCGTCGAGCGTCTGCTCGCGCAGGTTGCGCAGATCGATCGCCTTGGTCAGCTCAAGAATCCGGTCGGACAAGGTGGTCTTGCCGTGGTCAATGTGGGCGATAATGCAGAAATTCCGAATGTTATCGAGTGTTTGTTCCATATGCTCTTTCGCATCTCTCCCGCATCTGCGCCACCGCCGCGCCCATGTCGCTCTGTTTAAAAAGGAAACTGCCCGCCACGTACTGATTGGCGCCGACCTCCGCGCACTGGACCGCGGTCTCGTAGTTGATGCCGCCGTCCACCATGATGTCCAGACCTTTCCACCCCCGCTCGTCCGCCGCCAGCCGCAGCTCGCGGATCTTCGGCAGGACCTCGCTCATGAACGACTGGCCGCCGTACCCGGGGTTGACCGTCATGAACAGCACCTCGTCGCAAAGCGGCAGATAAGGGAACACCGCCTTCGCCGGCGTCTGCGGACGCAGCACCAGCCCGGAGCGGACCCCGCGCGCGCGGATCGACTGAAGCCCGGCCCACACGTCGCAGTCCGCCTCGACATGGAGCTGCACCGTCTGCGCGCCGGCGTCGATGAAGCGCCCGGCATAGAGGTCCGGCCGGGTCATCATCAGGTGCACGTTGCGGAACAGATCGGGGCAGACCCGCTTCGCCAGCGCCACCATGTCGGGCCCGAAGCTCAGATTCGGCACGAAGTGCGCGTCCATGATGTCGAGGTGCAAAGCGTCCGCGCCGGACGCTGCGACGCGGCGGATTTCCTCGGCCAGACACCCGTAATCCGCCGCCAGCAGAGATGGAAGAACCTGAACCTTCATAGGCGAACCAGTATAAAGGAACGGCTCCCCCATTGTAAACGCCGCACCGGAAAATAATCGGGCGTCGGACGGCCTCCCGGAGGCTCACAGGATCTTGATCATCAGCCCGCAGGGGATCTCCAGCCAAATGTCCTCGTCCCGGTCCTGCCGGACGGCCCCTTTGCCGGTCACCGCGATATCCTCCGCGCGGAACGCGCCCGCCCGCGACGCGCAGTCGATCAGCTTGTGCCACACGCCCTGGCCCGTGAAGGCCGTGGTGTCCACCTCCAGCCGCGCCCCCTCGCAAACGGTCAGCACGTTCGTCGCCCGAAGCGTGCCGATCCCCGACGCGCCGAACTCGAACCGCACCGTCGAGCTCGTGTTGGTGTCCAGCATGATGTTGCGGGCCACGCATACGGCGTTCGACCCGACGACCAGCGTCCCCCGCCCCTGGCCGCCGACCCGCAGGTCCGCGCCGGCCACGGTGAAGGCCCCTCCGGCCAGACGCAACAGCCCCTCGCTGGCCTGCGATTTGTACAGGCTCTCCTTCTGCGTCCAGTCCACCGGCGACGTCTGCCAGAGCGCGGCCGGAAGCCCCCCGACATAGACGTCCTTGACCGTCGCGAACGCGCCGCCCGACATCGCGTAGCGGCCGCTACCGCCGCCGAACCCGATGAAGGTGCGCTCGGTGGCGCCCAGATGATCGACCGTCCCGCCGGTCTGCTCCACCACCCCCGTGGCCCCGACGCCGATGCCGACAAAGAAGAGGCTCTTGTTGGTGATGCTTCCGCCGCTCAGCGTCAGCTTGCCGTAGGCGCGGCAGCCCGTCGCGGACGTTTTGCCGATGGAGAGCCCCGAATTCGCGCCAAAAGGATAGGTCCCCGTCGTGGACGCGGCCACCAGCGCCCCGCCCGTAACGCTGATCTCGCCCCAGGCCGCCTGCCCGGAGCCGGAGGCCATCCCGGCGACGATCCCCCGTTCATATTGGCCCTGCGCCACCACGTAGCCGTCGGCGATGCTGAGGAGTCCCGTGGCCGTGCCGGTGCCCACATAGAAGAAGTTTTTGGCCATGACGCTTCCGCCCGTGACCCTAACGACTCCGTATCCGCCGCCCGTGCCGATCTGAAACTGCTGGTCATCCACGCCCGACATGTCCCAGACCGCACGGTCACGCACCGTCACGCTGCCATACCCCCTCGTGCCGGACCCGACCGCCTGAGTCCCCGACTGCCCGTTCATGCGCAAGAGCGCATCCCCCGCGAGGGTCACGACGCCTGTGCTGGCGGAACCGATCGTCACCAGATTGGAGATCAGGCACTGCGCGCTGCCGGCCAGGCTGACCGTTCCCGACGCTCCCGATCCGCTGCCGACGATGAAGGACGTCCCTTTGAAATACCGCGGCATCACGAAGGAGCTGCTGCCGGACATTTCCAACAGCCCGTTGCCTCCCGTGTCGTACCCGAGCCGGAACACAATGTTCGACGCCCCAGTACCGGAAGGCCCCATCACGAACGAGCCCCCGTCGCCGATCGTCATCCGGCCCCGCGACTGGTAGCCGAGAAAGAGCCAGCGGTTCGCCGACCCGGTGGCGGAATAGAGGTTGGTCAACAGCAAGCCGCCCCCGTTGATCCGGATCTCCCCGCCGTCCCTGACCACGAAGAACGGCGCTGTCGCGGCCTCGCCCATATAGCTCATGACGCCGCCGCTCTGCAACTCGAGGAGCCCGTTCTGGCCGATCACGGCCGGGCCTTCCTGCACGGCGAAAAACGCGTTCGTCAGCGTCAGCGCCGTCGTCTGCGAAACCGCATTGACGTTGGAAACCGTCAGCGCCCCGACCGCCTCGGCCGGCGCATTCGTCACCCAGACGGCGAACGCCGCCAGGCTGTTCGTCAGCAACGCCTTGTCGCCGACGCCCGGCACCCGGCCTTCGCTCCAGTTCGCGCTCACGCTCCAGTTCTGATCCGCGGTCCCCGTCCAAGCCAAGTCGGCGGCCTCAGCCGCGCATGCGCACGCGCACGCCAATCCCAAGAGACCCCTGTGCATCCTCATCGCATCCCCCCGTCTTTGAACGGCACGACGCCGCGGCCGTGCCCCCTGGAACCCGCCCCGGCCCCGTTAGCGGACCGGAAGTCAATACTTGGTTGCGCTGAAATTGTCGGCGTCCGGCGGTGAATCGAACGAAATGCCCTCACGGGCACACTACAAACGGGTTCGAAGTGTTCGTAGTGGCGCCGTCAGGCGCTTCAAGCCGACTTTTTCAGCGGAAGTCAATACTTGACTGACTATACCGAATCCACGGGGTCCTGAAAAGAGTCAACCCCGCGGAAGGCGCGAACAGGGGCGTCCGGCTCAGAGGCGCTCGGCCTTCACGGCGCGCGCCAAGGCCGCCACCCGCTTCGGGTCGAGGTCCGCCGGCGTCAGGCTCTCGACGTTCGCGCTGCCGCAGGCCAAGCCGTAGCGGACCGCGTCGGGCATCGTCTTGCCGCTCAGCAGCGCATGCGCGATCCCGGCGGTCGTGCAGTCGCCGCTGCCGATCGGGTTCACGCGCCGGCTCACGTCCGGCGGCGCGAACCGCCACGCCGCCCGGGGCGTCGCCAGATAAGCGGCCTTGCCGCCCTGCGTCACAAAGACGTTCCGCGCGCCCATGCCCAGCAGATCGCGCATGCCCCGCAGGATCTGCCGCTCGCTCCGCATCGGCTCCTGCAGCGTGGTCTCCAGCTCGCGCACGTTGAGCTTGGCCAGCAGCGGCCGCTCGAAGAGCACGTCGATCAGCGCGGCGCGGTGCGAGTCGATCACCACCGGGACGCCCGCCGCGGCCGCGGCCCGCACGAACGCCACGTAGAAATCGTCGCCCGCGAACGGCGGCAGCGTGCCGCTGATCACGAGCATCGCAGCGTCGGCCGTGCGCTTGAGGTTCTCGCGCACAAATTTTCGCACCGCCGCAGGCCCCGGCGCGGGCGCCTCCTCCACCAGCTCGGTCACCGTGCCGCCGGACAGGTCGAGCAGCGTGGAGCAGATGCGCGTCGGCGCCTTCATCGGGGTCAGGGCGCACGTCTCCACGCCGTACGACGCAAGGTATCCCAGCAGCCGCCGCCCCGTCTCGCCGCCGTTGAACCCGGCGGTCTCCGCGCGCGTCCCCAGCGCGACCAGCGCCCGGGCGGTGTTCAGCGCCTTGCCGGCCGCCGACTCCACCACCTGCCGCGCCCGGTTGACCTCGTTGACCTCCAGGCGGTCAAACACGAGCGTCCGCTGCAACACCGGGGTCAGGCCCAGACACAACACCTTTTTCATACGAATCCGTTCTCCGCCAACAGCTGCTCGGTGACGCCGCCCGCCGGCTCCCTGCCCAGCAGCCGCGCCACGTACTTGCCCAGAATATCGCCTTCCAAGTTGACCGCGTCGCCGACCCTGCGGTCGCACAGGCTCGTCTCTTTCAGCGTGTGCGGAATCAGGTTCACCTCGAACCAGTCGTCGCCCAAACCGGAAACCGTCAGGCTCACGCCGTCGATCGCGACCGAGCCCTTCATCACCGTCTGCCGCGCCAGCGCGGAGGAGCAGGCCACGCGCCACGCGATGTCGCGGCCGCGGTCCTCGACGTTGCTCAGCGTGCCGCACTCGTCCACGTGGCCGCTCACGATGTGGCCGCCCAGCCTGTCGCCCAGCGCCAGCGCCCGCTCGAGGTTGACCCGCGCGCCCTCGCCCATCCCCTGCAGCGCCGTGCGCCGCAAGGTCTCGTCCAACAGGTCCGCCGTGAAGCACCCGTCGCCGGCCGTGGTGACGGTCAGGCACGCGCCCTGCACCGCCACGCTCTCGCCGAGCACCAGCGCGTCCGGCCACGGGTCGTGCGCCAGCGTCAGCGTCCAGCCGCCCTGCGACCGCGCCATCCTCCGCAACACACCGACTTTCTGAACCAGCCCTGTAAACATAGCCTCACGCTTTCCGCACGCGCAGCATCACATCGTCGCCGAACCGCTTGACCTCGACGCACCGCAGGCGCGCCATGTCCCGCAGCAGCGAGCCGCACCCCTCGACCGCGCCGACGGCGGCGCTGTCGCCCAGCACCGCAGGCGCGTAAAAGAAGCAGTATTCGTCGACGAGGCCGGCGTCGTGCAGCGCCCCGGCCAGATGGCCGCCGCCTTCGCAGATCACGTGCATGCAGCCCTCGTCGCCCAGGCGCCTGAGCAGCCGCTTCAGCGGCACGTGCGCCTGCCGGTCCGGCGCGAACGTCCAGACGCGCGCGCCGTGCGCCGACAGGCCCGCCGCGAGACCCTTGTCCACGCCGCGCAGCGTCGCCACGACCGTGCGGCCCGCCGCGTCGTCGGTCAGGACCTGCGCGGACGGCGGCAACTGCGCGCGGCCGTCCACGATCACGCGCATCAGCTTCGCGCCGCCGCCGCTGCGGCAGAGCAGCGAGGGGTTGTCGGCCACGGCCGTGCCCACGCCGACCATCACCGCGTCGGCCCGCCGCCGCATGCGCTGCACTTCGGCGCGCGCCTCCTCGCCGGTGATCCACCGCGACGAGGCGGTCCGGTCCGCGATGCGGCCGTCCAGGGTCATGGCCAGCTTCAGGGTCACATACGGCATCCCGGTGGTCACGTGACGGAAGAACGGCACGACCAGCTCGCGCGCCTCGTCCTCGCACACGCCGTAAACGACCTCGACCCCGCGCTTGGCCAGGAGCTCGAGCCCGCGCCCGCAGTGGCAGCCGTTCTCGTCGCGGCAGCCGACCACCACCCGCGCGATCTTCTCCTTCAGGATCCGGTCCGTGCACGGCGGCGTGCGGCCGTGCGTGCAGCAGGGCTCCAGGGTCACGTAGAGCGTGGCCCCGGCCGCCGCCTCGCGGCACGCGTCCAGCGCCTCGACCTCCGCGTGGGCGCATCCGGCGCAGGTGTGGCGCCCCTCGCCGAGCTTGCGCCCGTCGCGCACCACGACCGCGCCGACCGGCGGGTTGGGCCGCGTGCACCCCTCGCTCAGCCGCGCGAGCGCGATCGCCCGCCGCATCCACCGCCTGTCTTGAACCGCTTGCGTCATCGTGTCGTCCGCCGGCGCTACGTGCGCTTCAGCTCTTTGTTCAGCCGGTCGAGCACGCCGTTCACGAAGCGCCCCGCGTCGGCGTTGCTGAAGTACTTGGCGAGGTCGATCGCCTCGTTCAGCACCACGGCCGGAGGCACGTCGGTGCAGTAGAGCATCTCGTAGAACGCGAGGCGCAGCACGTTGCGCTCGACCGACCCCATGCGGTGCAGCGGCCAGTTCTGCGTGTACGACTGGAGCTTGGCGTCGATCTCGTCCAGGTGCCCCAGCACGCCGCGCACCAGCGTCTCGGTGAAGAGCCGGATCTTGGCCGGCGCCACGCGGTCTTCGATCGGCTTGGCCTGCTCCTTCTCGGTCGGCTCCTTGTCCTGGTTCTCGGCCTCTTCCATCTGGCACGTCCACTGCTGCCGCCAGAATTTGGGAATCGCGGCGTCGATGTCCAGCCCGGGGTTCAAATCCGCCTGGAACAGCATCTGCAGCGCCCATTCACGTCCTTGTCTGCGAGTCGCCATGCTTCTTCCTCGTTTCTCAGATCGCCTTGAGCACCGAAACGGTCTCGATCGCGGCCATCACCGCATCCCAGCCCTTGTTGCCCTGCTTGGTGCCGGCGCGCTCGATGGCCTGCTCCAGGTTCTGGGCGCACACGATCCCGTTCAGGACCGGCACGCCGCTGTCGAGGGCGATCTTCGCGAGCGACCGCGCCACGGTGCCGTTGATCAGATCCGCGTGGGGCGTCGCTCCCTGGATCACCGCGCCCAGCGCCACCACGGCGTCGAACGTCCCCGAGGCGGCCAGCTTCTGCGCCACCGTCGGAATCTCGTTCGCGCCCGGCACGCGCACCAGCGTCAGGTCTTCGTCCCGGCCGCCGTGCCGCACGAAGCAGTCCGCCGCGCCCTTGACCAGCTGTTCCGTGAAAAAGCTGTTGAACCGGCTCACGACGATCGCCATCTTCGTGCCGGCCGCATTCAGTTGTCCTGCGATCTCTTTCATTCCGTTTCTCCTTCCGGGGCGGACCCGCGGTCCGCCCGCCTGTGTTGCTCAGATCATGTGCCCCATCTTGGCCTTCTTCGTCTCCAAGTAGCGGCGGTTGTAGTCGCCCGGCTCAAACACCACCGGCACGCGCTCCACGATCTCCAAGCCGTAGCCCTGCAGGCCCACCAGCTTCTTCGGATTGTTCGTCATCAGGCGGAGGCGCTTGAGGCCGATGTCCGCCAGGATCTGCGCGCCAACGCCGTAGTCGCGCATGTCCGCGGGGAAGCCCAGCTTGATGTTCGCCTCGACCGTATCCAGCCCGCTCTCCTGCAGCTTGTAGGCGTGCAGCTTGTTGGCGAGGCCGATGCCGCGCCCCTCCTGCCGCATGTAGAGGATCACGCCGCAGCCCTCTTTCTCGACCATGCGCATCGCCGCGTGCAGCTGGTTGCCGCAGTCGCAGCGGGCCGAGCCGAAGACGTCGCCCGTCAGGCACTCGCTGTGGACGCGCACGAGCGGCGCGGGACAGGCGGACAGGTTGCCCTTGATCAGCGCCAGATGGTCCATGCCGTCCGGCGACGAGGTGTAGAGGCGCAGCTTGAAATGGCCGTAGGCGGTCGGCAGCTCCACCTCCTCGATGAAGTCGATCAGCCGCTCGCGGCGCCGCCGGTACTGGATCAGGTCGGCGATCGACAGCATCTTGAGCCCGTGCCGGGTCGCGAACTCCCGCAGGTCGGGCAGGCGCGCCATCGTGCCGTTCGGCAGCATGATCTCGCAGATCACGCCGGCGGGCTTGAGGGCGGCCAGCTTGGCGAGGTCGACCGCGGCTTCGGTGTGGCCGGCGCGCACCAGCACGCCGCCCTCGCGGGCCTCCAGGGGGAAGATGTGCCCGGGGCTCACCACTGATTCGGGCCCGGCCGCCTCGTCGATCAGCACCTGCACCGTGCGCGCCCGGTCGGCCGCGCTGATGCCGGTGGTCACGTCCGCGGCCGCGTCCACCGAGTAGGTGAAGGCGGTCGCGAACTTGTCGCCGCGGTTCCGGCTCGGCGCGCGCTCCACGCCGAGCTGGCGCAGGCGCGCGCCGGTCATCGGCACGCAGACCAGGCCGCGCGCGTGGGTCACCATGAAATTGATCGCCTCGGGCGTCACCTTCTCCGCAGCGATGATGAGGTCGCCCTCGTTCTCGCGGCACTCGTCGTCCGCCACGATCACCATCTGTCCCTGCCGGAACGCCTCGACGCACGTCTCAACGGGGTCGAACATGGATTCTGTTGACATACCTGTTTCCCAAAAACAAAAACCCCGGCCAAAAGCGGAGCCGGGGCAATGCAATAACACGCTACAGCATCTTCTCACATCCAGACTTTACTGTCGGCCACGGAATCGAACCGTGTCAGTGGCAGGCAGGAACAGCTTGCCAGTCGCGGGCTTTACCGCCGGTCAGGAATTTCCCGCTCGCGCAGGATCACCTTGCCCCGAAGACGCTTAAACAGGGGAAAGTGTAGTGTTTTTGCGTCCGCTTGGCAATAGGCAACCGCCGCCCGCAGGCCGCACGGGAGACGCAGGACGGAGGACGGAGGGCGGAAACCCGAGGACGGAGGGCGGAGGACTGAGGACGGCCCGACCGCAACCCAATGTGGCATGGGCATCCTTGCCCATGCGCGTCCCGTCTGCCGGACGCCCGTAAAGCCTGAGGACAGAGGACGGAGGGCGAGGACAGAGAAAAAAAAGGCGGGGCGGCCGGACGCTTCTGCGCCACGCCGCCCCGTCATCGTTTGCCGAACCGGCTACTTATCCTTGCTGCCTTCGGCGGCCTCGAGCTTCTCGTCGGCCGCTTTCCAGCCCTTGATCCCGCCCGAGAAGTGCTTCACGTTCGTGTAGCCCAACTGGGTCGCGGCCGCCGCGCCGGCCTTGTAGGCGCCGCAGGAGGGACCGCCGCAATAGGCCACGACGAGCGCCGACTTATCCTTGGGCAGCTTGTCCGCGAGCTCCGCCTTAGCGGTCTCGAAGTTGATCGCGCCCGGGATGTGGCCTTTCGCGTAGGATGCGCTGCCGTTGCAGTCGAGCAGCGTCACGGTCTTGTCCGCGATCGCCTGCTTGAGGTCCGCCAGGCTGATGTCCGGCACGCCCGCTTTGGCGACTTCCGCGCCGGCCGCCGCCGTCTGCGCCAGCGCCAGACCCGACGAGAACGCAAGCGCCAGGGTTATGACTCCGCAGAGCATCGTCTTCATACGCGCCTCCTTCCGTGGCCATGGCCACGCGTTGTTGGGGTTATCCGAAACGTCCTCAGGCACAGTGTGCCTGGACTTATTTGTAAATAACATACCCCTCTGTCCATCCAAAGGTCAACTTGAAAGAGGGACGTTGCATGCGGGTGCCCGGTGTGCGAGCGCTCTCAGCTAAAGTGGCATGGGCGTCCCCGCCCATGCTCCACGGGCAAAATGCCCAGCGAAGAACCTGTCCTTCTGCCGCTACAACGCGGAAAGCCACTCATTCTTGTACCCAAAAAGAAGCTGCCCCGCTCGCCCAACCGCTCCGAAGCGCTCGCCATGCTGTTCTGGAAAATGGACTACGCCAAGCTGACGGCGAAACCCGAGGACACGTCGGACCTCACTTCGCCAATATAAGGCATTCGCGTCTCATTTTATTGCAGAACGTCACGGATGAGACGCTTCAGAAACCGTGCCGCTCAGTGGCGCGGGTTTCGAAGTCGCTTCTCCATCCGATTGTTGGACCTTTCTGCATTTGGCTTTTCTCCGGGGCAAAAACTCCGATCTATCCTCTCCGCATAGTTGGAGATAGTCGTACTCAGGTCCACGGCTGAATAGTATCACCCCCCGCATCGCGTGACGTGAGCCGACCGTCACCGACAAGGCGACTGCGGGAGCGAAAAGATTTTGCGGCGAGCACGTGGGAGGGGTGCAAAGTTCCTAAGCGACCACCGATCCACTGAGCCAAAACCGAATTAGTGTTGGTGGTCGCATGGTTCGACAAGTTACTTCCTCGGCGCTTGGAACGTTTGCGTTGTCGGATTTCCTTCAAATGAAAATGTTCCATTAAGTGTGTTGAACACAATCGTGTTTTTTTCAACAACGAGATTTCCGTTCCCGTCCAATGAGGCGTTTGTGACAACTGGACCTACTTTTCTGGCGTATGTTTCGGGAGAAACGCATCCGCTCAATAAGGTGGTTGCAACAAAACCAATTGCGAGCACTATGCGATTGTTCATTCATTTCCTTTCGCTTTGTTCTTTACTATCCTGTTACTTATACAGGCAAGACGTAAAATCCTTGCGTAACCAGATCGCGGGTGTCGTGCGGCACCCACTCCGCCTTCAGATCTCCCCAAGTTTTTTTGAGCGCGACGTGCTCCTCCATCAGCTCGGAGAACACCTCATGCTTGCGGATGAGCCTCGACTCCAAGTCGGCCCCCCGTTTTCGAGATTCGCGTCCCTCGACGGGTGCGGGCGCGGACTGTCGAAAACCCCGGCCGCCTTGGCGAAAAACACCTCCTGCCACCGGTAGAACATGTTCACCGCGATCCCGTGACGCTCGCACACCTCCGAGACCGGCTTCCTGCCGGCCAGGTGCTCCTTCAGGATCGCGACCTTCTCCTCTGACG
>Ga0075012_10000673_pt1 | contig 35548 bp, 28 predicted proteins | sample All_14_2_FD_71474 | JGI IMG/M metagenome (GOLD analysis project Ga0075012, IMG submission 71474) | Freshwater microbial communities in response to fracking from Pennsylvania, USA - Allegheny Zone_MetaG_DW_15 | ecosystem: Environmental > Aquatic > Deep subsurface > Groundwater > Drilled...
GGCGGCGCGCTTGGGCGGCTCTTCCACCTTCAAGGTCACCAGTCGCGGCGCCACGTCGACGCCCAGATCGCCCGGATTGGTGACGTCGATGGGCTTCTTCTTCGCCTTCATGATGTTGGGCAGGCTGGCGTAGCGCGGCTCGTTCAGGCGCAGATCGCTGGTCACCACCGCCGGCAGGGCCAGCGACACGGTTTCCAGGCCGCCATCCACTTCACGCGTCACGGTCAGTTTGTCGCCGATCTCGATCTTGCTGGCGAAGGTGCCTTGCGACCAGCCCAGCAGCGCCGCCAGCATCTGGCCGGTCTGGTTGCTGTCGTCGTCGATGGCCTGCTTGCCCAGGATCACCAGACCCGGAGCTTCCTTGTCGACCACCGCCTTCAACAGCTTGGCCACCGCCAGGGGCTGAATCTCGTCGTCGGTCTGCACCAGGATGCCGCGATCGGCCCCCATGGCCAGGGCGGTGCGCAGGGTTTCCTGCGCTGTCGCCGGGCCGATGCTGACCACCACGATCTCGGTCGCCTTGCCGGCTTCCTTCAGGCGAACCGCCTCTTCAACCGCGATTTCGTCGAACGGGTTCATGCTGAACTTCACGTTCGCCGTCTCGACGCCCGAATTGTCAGCCTTGACCCGAATTTTCACGTTGTAATCAATGACGCGCTTGGCGGCCACCAGGACTTTCATGACTTACAGCTCCTTCGCCTGCTGACGCAGCATGAACTTTTGAATCTTGCCGGTGCTGGTCTTGGGCAGCGGGCCGAAAACAATGGTGCGCGGGGTCTTGAACCCGGCCATGTGCGCCTTGCAAAAGGCGATGATGTCTTCCTCGGTGCAGGTGGCGCCGTCCTTCAGGCTGACGAAGGCGCACGGCGTCTCGCCCCACTTTTCGTCGGGCCGGGCGACCACGGCGGCTTCCATCACGTCGGGATGCTTGTAAAGCACGTCTTCCACCTCGATGGACGAGATGTTCTCGCCGCCCGAGATGATGATGTCCTTGGAGCGGTCCTTGATCTCCACATAGCCGTCGGCGTGCCACACGGCCAGATCGCCGGTGTGGAACCAGCCGCCCTCGAAGCTTTCCACCGTCGCCTTGGGGTTCTTCAGGTAGCCCTTCATGACGTTATTACCGCGCATGAAGATTTCGCCCATGGTCATGCCGTCCTTGGGGCAGGGTTCCAAGGTCATGGGGTCGGCGACCATCACCGCTTCCAGCATGGGGCCGCGCACGCCCTGACGAGCCTTGATCTTGGCCTTGTCGTCGATGGACAGATCGTTCCACTTGTCGTGCCAGACGCATTGGATGACCGGACCATAAACCTCGGTCAGGCCATAGACGTGGGTAACTTCCCAGCCCATGCGCTCCATGCCGGCGATGACCGCGGCCGGCGGGGCGGCACCGGCGGTCATCACCTTGACCGGCTGGCTGATGCCCTCCTTCAAGGCGGCGGGCGCATTGTTGATCATGTTCAGCACGATGGGGGCGCCGCAGAAATAGCCGACATTCTCGCTGCGGATCAGGTCGAGGATCGGCTCGACCCGGACATGACGCAGGCAGACGCTGGTGCCGGCGGCGGCGGCCATGGTCCAGGGGAAGCACCAGCCGTTGCAGTGGAACATGGGCAGGGTCCACAGATAGACCGGACCATCGGGCAGGTTCCAGCCCAGGGCGTTGGACACTGCGTTCAAATAGGCGCCGCGATGGTGGTAGACCACGCCCTTGGGGTTGCCGGTGGTGCCCGAGGTGTAGTTAAGGGCGATGGCGTCCCATTCGTCGCCCGGCATGGTCCACGGGTGCAACTCGTCGGCCAGCAAATCCTCATAGGTGCCTTCGCCGATCAGCTCGCCGCCCACATAGGTGGGATCGTCGATGTCGAACACCGGAATCTTGACCTTAAGGCCTTCCAGCGCCTTTTTCGTCACCTTGGAGAACTCGCGATCGACGATCAGCATCTTGGCTTCGCCGTGTTCGAGGATGAAGGTGATGGCCTCGGCGTCCAGGCGGGTATTGATGGCGTTGAGCACCGCCCCGGCCAGCGGGATGGCGAAATGGCCCTCGAACAGTTCCGGCGTGTTGGCGGCCAGCATGGCCACGGTGTCGCCCTTGCCGATGCCGCGCGCGGCCAGACCGGCGGCCAGACGGCGCACGCGCACCAAGGTTTCGCCCCAGGTGCGACGGACGGGGCCATGAATCACGGCGACACGATCCGGCCAGACGGAGGCGGTGCGCTCAAGGAAGGTCAGGGGCGTCAGCGCGACGAAATTCGCGGCGTTCTTGTCCAAATCCCGATCATACGCGTTGGTGACGGCCATGGTCTGTTTCTCCCTAGGGCTTTATCGCGAGCCGGCTGCTGGTTCCAGCGTTGGATGGGGTCTAACAGCCCAGCTTTTCCCAAGTTTCTCAGGATTATGACGAATTGTATCCGCGCAAAAAACCTGAGCCGGGGGGCCGTTCATCCCAACGCTGGCGGCGATGGACGGCAAGACTAGCACAGAGATTTCGCCGATCACCGGCAAAACGCTGAAAAAGCCTGCCGGTCAGGCGTTGAGTCCATAAGCTCCACCCCTTTCGCCAAGGCTGTTTCATGCGCCTGTTCCCCGCTGCCGTCCTCGCCCTGCTGGCCCTGTCGCCCTGTCCAGCCCTGGCGGAAACCCTGAAGGCCGGAGAAAGCCGGTCTCACCCCGTCGCGGCGACAACCGGCGATTTCATCCATGGCAGCATGGAAGGGCGCGGCCTGCGTCTGCATCTGGTCGATGGCAGCGGCCAGTCCGTGCGCCTGCTGGCCAAGGGCGACCGCGACAGCCAGGACTTCATGTTCGTCGCCGGACCCCAGCCGCCCTATGCCCTGAAGGTGGAAAGTGACCTGGGCGGCGATTACCGCCTGCATATTCACCGCCCTATCGCCAAGGCCGATCAGGGCATCGCCGCCGCCGCCTTGTCCAGTCCCGGCCTGCGCGCCCTGGCCGGCGGCGATGTGGATGGCTTTTGGCGGCACTTGCGCGGCCCGCTGGTGGAAACCGAGGGCGTGCAGCCGCCCCTACCCGCCGGTCAGGTGCTGCTGACCTTCCTGTGGCGGGGACAGCACGACAATGTCTGGCTATTCGCGGCGCCGTCGGGCAATCACGACAAGATGCAGCGCCTGGGGCAAAGCGATGTGTGGTTCGCCAGCTATGTGGTGCCGGCCAGCACCCGGCTTTCGTACAAGATCGCCCCCGACGTCCCCGAACTGAAACTGCCGGCGGCAGAACGCCGCCGCGCCATCCTGGCCAGTGCCCAACGCGACCCGCTCAATCCCCATCACTTCCCCGACCATGTCGCCGATATTTATGACGGTGAATCGGTGGTGGCATTGCCCGACGCCCCGCGCCAGGACTGGGTATTCCGTCAGCCCGGCACCCCCGTCGGCACCATCGAGCGCTTACGCCTGGCCAGCCCGATTTTGGGCAACGAGCGCGAGATCGTGTTGTACCGCCCCGCCGGCTATGTGCCGGGAGCGGCGGATAATGGTCTTTTGCTGTTGTTCGACGCTGAATTCTATGTGGACAAGGCCGATATCACCGCGCTGTTGGACAACCTCAACCACAGCCGCCGCATCCCGCCCACCGCCGCCATCATCGTCGCCAATCCCAGCAACCAGACCCGCGCCGCCGAATTGCCGCCCAACCCGGTTTTCTTACGTTTTCTCGATCAAGAGCTGATGCCGTGGGCGAGAGATCACGGCATCGCCGCCGCATCCGAGCGCAGTGTGGTGGCCGGGTCCAGCTATGGCGGCTTGGCCGCCGCCCAGGCCGGGCTCAATCTGCCGCACTGGTTCGGCAACGTGCATAGCCAGTCGGGATCGTTCTGGTGGGCGCCGTCGGGCGCCGAGCCGGAATGGCTGGCCCGGCAATTCGCCCAGGGGGACAAGGTGCCGGTGCGCTTTCACCTGGAAGCCGGTTTGTTTGAAAGCGGCGGCAAATCCATCCTGGAGACCACCCGTCACCTGCGCGACGTGCTGATGGCCAAGGGCTATGATGTCCGCCACCGCGAATATGCCAGCGGCCACGATCTGGCCCATTGGCGCTCGACCCTGGGGACCGGTCTGGTCGACCTGATCGGCTATGCGTCGCCCGACAGCCACAGCACTTCGGCGGTGAACAGATAGCCGGCGCCATAGACGGTCTTGATCAGGCGCGGCGACTTGGCGTCGCGCTCGATCTTCTTGCGGATGCGCGAAACCCGCACATCGATGGAACGGTCATAGGGAAAGTCGTCACGCTCGCAATCGGCGCCTTGCAATTGCTCGCGCGACAGCACCCGCTTGGGCGATTTCAACAGCGCCAGCAGCAGACCGGCTTCGGCGGCGGTCAGGCTTTCCTGATGGCCGTCATCGGCGACCAGGGTCAGATTGCCGGGATCGAACACCCATTCGCCGAAGCGCGCCCGCTGGGTGTCGGCGGCCATGGCCGCCCCGGCCAGTTGCTCGCGCCGGCGGATCACCGAATTGATGCGGGCGACCAGTTCACGCGGCTCGAACGGCTTGACGATATAATCGTCGGCCCCCAGCTCCAGGCCCAAAACGCGATCGGAAACGCCGCCGCGCCCGGTCAGGATGATGACGCCGAAGCGCACGTCGCCCCAAAGCTCGCGCACCAGAGTCAGGCCATCCATGTCGGGCAGACCCAGATCGACCAGACACAACTCGGGGGCTTGACGGCGGATGGCGGCACGGGCGTCGCGGCCCGAGCCGAAGGCCTGGACCTCATAGCCATAGCCTTCCAGCACGGTACGCACCAGATTGCGGATATCGGCATCATCCTCGATCAGATACAGAAGCTTCCTGGCGCCCAACCCGCGTCCCTCAGTTTCTTATGGCGGATCCCGACCGGCCGATGGCCTCGATCAGATCCTGTTTTTCCCATGGTTTGGCCAAGACTACCAGATCGGATCGGTCCTCGCTGCCATCAAAGGAGAAGCCGCTGATCAGAACCACCGAAATTTCCGGCCTGGTTTCCTTCACCCGCCGCGCCAGATCAACCCCTGATAGTCCAGGCATGACGATATCGGATATCACCAGATGCAGGTCTTCGATCTGCTCGACCAGGGCCGCCGCCTCGTCGCCGCTTTCCGCCTCGACCACGGAAAAGCCCAGCTCGACCAATTGTCGGCGGATGATCTGGCGCACGTCCTCGTTGTCCTCGGCCACCAGAGCCAGACGACCGGGCCAGCGCTGATCGGAAGTGGCCGAAATCAGGGCTTCCGGCTGCGCCACCGGCTCGGCCCTGGGCAGCAAGATGGTGACCCGCGCCCCGTCGCCCGCGTCGGAATCGATACGGATATAGCCGTGCGACTGCTTGACGAAGCCGTAGACCATGGACAGGCCCAGACCCGAGCCCTGTTCCTTGGTGGTGTAGAAGGGCTCGAAAGCGCGGGCCAGACTTTCGGGACCGAAGCCTTGGCCGTGATCGGCGACGATGATTTCCAGATAATCGTCGGCGGGAGCCATTTCGTCGAACATGGCCGGTTCGGTCAGGGTCCGGATGCGGGCGTTGATGTCCAGGCGACCGCCGCCGGGCATGGCGTCACGAGCGTTGAGCACCAGATTGACCAGGGCGTTTTCCAACTGGTTCTGGTCGGCGATGGCCCAGCACGGCACGTCTTCGGGCGGCAGGATCATGTCGATGGAACTGGGGAGCGAGCGCCTGAGCAGCACCGCCATTTCACGAATCAGCGCCCCCACGTCCACCGGCTGCGGTTTCAACGGCTGTCGGCGCGAGAAGGCCAGCAGGCGGCTGGTGATGTCGGCGCCGCGCCGCCCGGCCCGCTGCGCCGGTTCCAGAAACTCGTCCAGCCCCTCGACGCCGCCATAGCGTTCGCGCGCGGCGGCCAGATTGCCGATGATGATGGACAGCAGATTGTTGAAATCATGGGCCAGCCCGCCCGACAACTGCCCCACCGCGTTCAGGCGTTGGGCTTCCATCAGCCTTCGTTCGGTGTCTTTTTCGTCGGTGACGTCGAGCGACAGCACGAACATGCCCAGCACCGCCCCTTCCGGCCCCAGTTCCGGGATCAGGCTGTTCTTGGTGATCAGGCTGCGGCCATCCTGACCCGAGGGAAAGGCGTATTCGAACGACGCGGCTTCACCGGCGAAGGTACGGGCCAGATAAGGCGCGATGCTGTCATGGGCGTGGCGACCCACCACCTCGGCCAGATAGCGCCCGACCACCTGATCCTTGTCGCGCCGCACCAGATCGGCCCAACGGCGATTGGCGAAGCGGATGCGCTGGTCGCGGTCCAGATAGGCGATGGCCGCCGGAATGGCGTCGAGGATCAGGCGCTGACGCGCCTCGGTGTCGGCCAGGGCCATTTGCGCCCGGTCCTGCAATTCCACCGCCTGCAACAGGCGGCGATTGCTGTCCTCAAGCTCCATGGTGCGGTGGCGGACCCGGCTGTCCAAGGTGGCGATGTTGTCGCGCACCCGCTGGATCATGCCGTCGAAACCGGCGGCCAGGATGCCGATTTCGTCATCGCGGACGATACCGGTGCGGGCGCTGAGATCGCCGGCGCTGACCTGCGCCGCCGTCTCGGCCAACCGGCGCAAGGGTTCCACCAGACGCCGCGCCGCCAGCCAGGCCAGGGCGATGCCGATGACCAGGATGGCCAAAGCCACCATCATGATGCGGTTGGACAGTTCCACCGCCGATTTGCGCAAGTCTTCCACATAGACCGACGAGGCGATGTACCAATCGAAGCCGGGGAAGTGCCGCACCCACGAAATCTTCTGATAGACGTAATTGTCGGGGTCTTCCGGCTTGTCCCACAGATAATAGACCGGCTGGCCGCTATCGGCGGCGGCCTTCAGCTCGTCGGCGATGGAATGGCCCGACAGCGGGTTGTTTTTACGAGAAAACTCCGTCCCCTCGATATTGGAATTGGGATGGATGATCATGTTGTTGCGGGCGTCAAAGATATAGACGTAGCCGGTGGCGTTGATGCGGATGGCGCGCAGCACCTGGCGCAGATCCTCCACCGCTTCGTTCATGCGCTTGGCCACCTCGGCATCGATATCGGCCAGATAGGCCCCCGTCCCCACCACCAGCCGGTGACGGGGCAAATCCTTGAAATAGGAAATCTTCTGATCGGTCAGGGCCGGGCTGTTGCCCTTGGGCCGTGCCCACGGATAGGTATGGAAGCCCTCGCCCCAGGCGCGCGCGGTGGAAATGATCACCGGAATGATGGTGTTGCCCGACTGGTCGCGGAAATCGGCGGCGTTGCGGCCCTGAAAATAGGGGTCGGGATGGGACAGCAGGTTGGAATAGTAGTCGGTGACCCAGATGTAATCGTCGTTGCCGTACTTCATCGCCCGCAGGCCTTCGAACACCTGGCGCCGTGCCTCGGCATCGGAGATCTCACCGCGATCGCGCTGGGCGAACACCCAGTCTATGTAGGCGGCGGCCAATTGCACCACGTTGCGCAATTGCTGCTTGTACGATTTTTCCGTCTCGGCCCGCTGCTCTTCCAGGCCGCCCTTGATCTTCGCCGCCATCTTGAAGACGTTTTCCAAGATGGCGCCGCTGGCGTTCAGCTCGATCTCATAGGCCTTCTGCTCGACCAACGGCACCACCAGCAGATAGACGGCAGCCGAAAACAGGCCGACGACGATCAGCATGGTGGAAAACAGGCGGTGAAATAGACGAGACCGGATCATACCGCCTTATTATCCACAGCCTTCGTTTTTTCACAAGCATTGCCCGCAGCAGAGCAAATGTAACCAAATGTGAAAAATGATATTTATTCGTTTCAATAAAAACAATATCACATCAATCAGCAGGAACTCTTTTCTTCAAATCATTCAACACAAATAAACGAATGGCTGACGACAAGTTGCCATCACGGTCGGTATCGATAACGCTGACAAGCTGATTGATGGACACCCCATCGCGTTCGGATATTTTCTTCAATTCATCCCAGAATGCCGGCTCCATCGTTATGGAACTGGCATGACCGGCAATGATGATCGAGTGTTTTTTCAGCATGGCGTGACACTTTTAAGAACAGGGACAGATATATCAGGATGATTTCATAATTCTGTAAATGGAAACATCAAGGATCGTCGGTATAGCATACTTGCCGCAGGGTTGGACAAAGCCCACCCCAAACCTCCGGTGGATTGAGGATGCGCACAACCCATCCTACACTCGTCGCCGCTGGGAAAGAACAGGACTTAGGGAGGACAGAAATGGAATCCGCGCCCATTCCCGTACGCCTGACCTTGAACGAAAGCACCGCCGCTGCCCTGGCCGAGGCCGCCGACGACCTGTGCAGCGCCTGCGACACCGACCATTTCGTCGCCGCGCTCGACATCAACCACCGTCTGTGGCTGACCCTGTCGCGCATCGCCAGCGCCAAAGCTTGGCTGGACCCCAACCGCCATCTGGCTGATTTCGTCGTTTCCGCCTCGCGCACCGCCGGACGCGGTCTGTCGGATGACAAGCTGGAAGCCCTGGTGGAAATCAACCGCGAGGTGTCCAAGCGGCTGACCAGCGGGCGGGCGCTGTCGCCCATCCGCCAACGGGCCAAGCTGGCTTGGCAGGAACGTGGCCGCCCCTATGGGGTGCCGCTGGAGCGCTGGCTGATCGCCGAAATGGAACGCCAAGCCAAGGCCCACTGATCACAAACCGTCATCATGGCGTTCGTCGCCTTGCAGGCGCAAACGCCACATCAGCGCCACCGTCGCCCCCTTGAAGGCCGGCAGCAGCAATGCAGTCAAGACGCTGGCGGCCAACAGCGCCATCACCATGAACCAGCCCATGGGCGGCGCCCAGGCCTGCTCGATCCACAGGCACAGCGGCACCACCAGATGGGCGACGGCGAAGAGGGTGAAATAGGCCGGGCCGTCATCGGCACGGATATGGCCCAGGGGCTCACCACAGCATTCACAGGTTTCCACCACCCGCAAATAGGCGTGCAATACCCTGCCGTGGCCGCAACTGGGGCAAAGACCGCAGAAGCCGCGCGCCAGAACACGGGCGATGGAGACGGGCATAGGCATGAAGTCTAGATGGCGCCGCCCGGCAGCGATTGCCAGTCCCGGACGGACATGAAAAAAGCCCGAAACCACAGCTTCGGGCTTTTTCCGGCGATCAGATCCGGGATCAGGCGTTGGAAGGAACGCCCTTATCCTTCAGCAAAGCGGCCAGCTCGCCGTTGCCGGCCATTTCGCGCACGATGTCGCAACCGCCGACGAACTCGCCCTTGACGTAAAGCTGCGGCAAGGTCGGCCAGTTGGTGTACTGCTTGATGCCTTCGCGCAAGGACGGATCGACCAGGATGTCGATGCCCTTGAACTTGACGCCCAGCGCGGTCAACACCTGGACGACGGCGGCGGAAAAGCCGCATTGCGGGAACATGGGCGTCCCCTTCATGTACACGACCACGTCGTTTTCACTGAGGTCCTGCTGAATGCGTTCGAAAACCGGATTGCTCATGGATGCGACCTATCTGCGAGAAGTAAGGCGGAATTGGAATTGTTTCAATGTAGGGTGCCAAAGCCGCCGGTGCAACATGCTTGCCGCACGCCATGTCGGCTTTGACGCCGATCAACCCTTGGCCCAGTCCGGTGCCGTCTCGGGGGTCGCTGTCTGTAGGGCCAAGGCGTGCAATTCGCCGCCCATCTTGCCTTGCAGCGCGCCATAGACCATCTGGTGCTGGGCGACGCGGGACTTGCCCTTGAAGGCTTCCGACACCACCATGGCGGAATAATGATCGCCGTCGCCGCGCAGGTCCTCGATGATGACCTTGGCGTCGGGAAAGGCCTCTTTGATCATCTGTTCGATCACACTGGCTTCCATGGGCATGAACAAAATCTCCTGCTGGGGCTTTAGGCGAAAGCGCGGGCATCTTGCGCCAAACAGACGGGAAAATCAAAGCCGGCGGCTGGGCCAGGAATACAGGCACAGCCCGCACCAGATGGCGGCGAAGGCGACCATGTGGGCCTGGGTGAAGGCTTCGCCGAACAAAAACACCGCCACCAGCATCTGCACCGTCGGATTGATGTACATCATCAAGCCCAAGGTGGACAGCCGCAACCGCCGCGCCCCATAGGCGAACAGGGCCAGCGGAATGGCGGTCAAGGGGCCGGCAACGGCGATCAGGGCAATCACCTGGGGCGCAGCGTCATGCACCACCACGCCGCCGCCGCTCCACAGCAGATAGCCCAAGGCCAGCGGCACCAGCACCACGGCTTCCACGAACAATCCGGCCATGGCGCCGACGACGATGGTTTTGCGCAGCAAACCATAAGCGCCGAAGCTGACGGCCAGCACCAGGGCCACCCACGGCAGACCGGTTCCGATCGCCACCAGCCAGCCGACGCCCAGGGCGGCCAATGCCACCGCCGCCCCCTGCCGCCGGCTCAGGCGTTCGCCCAGCACGACACGGGCCAGCACCACCGAAATCAGCGGAAAGATGAAATAGCCCAAACTGGCTTCCAACGCCCGACCATTGGCGGTGGCCCAGATGAACACTCCCCAATTCACGGCGATGGCCACCGACGATCCCAACAACCCGCGCAGCACCTTGGTATCGGTCAGGGCAACGCGGATTTCCGCCAGACGCCCCCAGGCCGATTGAAACAACAGGGCGAAAAGCGCACCGCCGATAATGCGATGGGCCAGCACCTCGGCGGCGGGAACGGCACCCAAGGCATGGAAATAGATGCCGAACACCCCCCAACACAAAAAGGCGGTCAGGGCAGCGAAGGCACCGGCACGGGCAGGCTCCATATCAACTCCAGGGTGATAAAGCCGATATAAGTATAACAAAATAAAACATACCGATTACAAAAACTCTACATTTTACAACAAAATGCATGACAACAACCAAATCACAACTCATATGATATTTGGGAAGTGCTGAAATTAATCACAGCATTAATACATATGTATAGTTATTGGGGTCGGGCATGCCAACACCAGAACAACTAATGGAAATTATATCGATCCAGACCGAAATCGCTAAGCTTGGATTGGATTTACCCAATGTCATGCAACTGGTGACGGATCGCACCTTATCACTGATCGGGGCGGATGGGGCCGCCATCGAATTGGCCGAGGGCGACGAAATGGTCTATCGCGCCACCGCTGGCAGTGCCCAGTCGCAAATCGGCCTGCGTATCAAACGCGACAACAGCCTGTCGGGGCTGGCGGTCAGAGAGGGGGAAACCCTGCTGTCGGCGGATTGCGAAACCGACCATCGCGTCGACATCAATGCCTGCCGTAAGGTCGGTCTGCGCTCGATGATCGTGATGCCGCTTCATCATAACGGCGCGACGGTGGGGGTGCTGAAGGCAATGTCGGCCCACCCCGCCGCATTCAGAGACCAGGATGTCAAGCTGCTGAACCTGCTGTCGGAGGTGGTCGGCGCCGCCATGTTCTTCGCCACCAAATACAATGCCGACGATTTGTTTTATCAGGCCACTCATGACAGCCTGACCGGACTGGCCAACCGGGCGCTGTTCATGGATCGCCTGCGCAAGCTGACATCGCAACATGCGCGCGAGCAAAAGGCCGCCGCTATCCTGATGATCGACCTGAACGGCCTGAAGCAGGTCAACGACAGCTTCGGCCATCGGGCCGGCGACGCCATGATCAAGGAAGCGGCCAATCGCCTTAAGCAGGTGGCCCGCCAATCGGATACCGTCGCCCGGTTGGGTGGCGACGAGTTCGGCGCGATCTTGTCGCCGGTGGAAATCGAAAACGGTATCCAGACCGCCATCGACCGCATCACAGCCGAAACCGCATCACCGTTCCAGTTCGAGAACCGCACTTTCCAACTGAGCGCCAGTATCGGCGCCGCCCGCTTCCCCGATGAAAGCGTCGAGATCGAGCATCTGATCGAGTTGGCCGACCAGCGCATGTACGAGGTCAAGCGCCGTCACCACGACCGCACCCGCCCCGAAATCCACTGAGGCGGCAAAAGAAAAGGCCGGCCTTCACCGCCAAGGGTGAAGACCGGCCTTTGTCATGATCATAATCAGTGACCGGACATTTCCGCGCCCATGAAAGTGGGCATCCAGGACTCGTTGACCGATTTCAGTTCGGCCACGGCGACACTGGAACCGCCGACGCTGATGTCGGCCCCGCCGGTCTTGCCGATGACGCGGGCGACACAATCGTGTTCCAACGCGGCTTCCAGCACGGCGACCAGATCGTCCTGGCCCACTTCCAGCACATAGCGGCCCTGGTCCTCGCCGAAGCACCAGGCATGCAGCGGCAGGCTCGACGGCGCCTCCAGGCTGGCGCCGATACCGCTGGCCATGGCCATTTCCGCTACCGCCACCAGCAGGCCGCCATCGGAGACGTCGTGACAGGCGGTGATCTGACCGTCCTGGATCAACTGGCGGACCAGTTCACCCTTGCGCCGCTCGCGGTGCAGCGCCACCGGCGGCGGCGCCCCTTCCTCGCGGCCGCAGACTTCGCGCAGGTACAGCGACGCACCCAGCCAGCCCTTGGTTTCGCCCAACAGTACGATGTGGTTACCGCCGGCCTTGAAGGCCACGGTCATGTGCTTGGACACGTCGTCAAGCAGGCCGACGGCGCCGATGGCCGGGGTCGGCTGGATGGCCGTGCCCTGGGTTTCGTTGTAAAGCGACACGTTGCCGGAGACGACGGGGAAGTCCAGCTCGCGGCAAGCCTCGCCCATGCCTTTGATCGCTTCCACGATCTGGCCCATGATCTCGTGCTTTTCCGGGTTGCCGAAATTCAGATTGTCGGTCACCGCCAGCGGCACCGCGCCGGTGGCCGAGATGTTGCGATAGGCTTCCGCCACCGCCTGACGGCCGCCTTCATGCGGGTCGGCCTGACAATAACGCGGCGTGCAATCGGTGGTGATGGCCACCGCCTTTTGCGTGCCATGAATGCGCACCACGGCGGCATCGCCGCCGGGACGCTGCACGGTGTCGCCCATGACCATGTGGTCGTACTGCTCGTAGATCCAACGCTTGGAGGCCAGATCGGGGCAGCCCAGCAGGGTCTTCAAGGCGCTGGCCGGGTCGACCGCTTCCACCTTGTCGGCGGCGATCACCGGCAGCTTGGCCGGGGCCGTCCACGGACGGTCATATTCCGGCGAGGCCTGGGCCAGCGGGTCGATGGGCAGATTGGCGACGATTTCGCCATGACGTTTCAGCACCATGCGACCGGTATCGGTCAGGGTGCCGATGACGGCGAAATCCAGTTCCCACTTGTCCATGATCGCGCGGGCCACATCTTCCTTGCCCGGCTTCAGGATCATCAGCATGCGTTCTTGCGATTCCGACAGCATGATCTCATAGGCGCTCATGCCCTCTTCGCGCATGGGGACGCTGTCCAGATCAAGCTCGACGCCCAGGCCGCCCTTCGACGCCATCTCGAACGACGAGCTGGTCAAGCCGGCGGCGCCCATGTCCTGGATGGCGACGATGACATCGGTGGCCATCAGTTCCAGGCAGGCTTCGATCAACAGCTTTTCGGTGAAGGGGTCGCCGACTTGCACGGTCGGGCGCTTTTCTTCCGACTTCTCGTCGAATTCGGCCGAAGCCATGGTGGCGCCGTGGATGCCGTCGCGACCGGTCTTGGAACCGAAATAGACGACGGGATTACCGACACCGGCGGCAGCGGAATAGAAAATGTTGTTCTTGTCGGCCAGACCCACGGTCATGGCGTTGACCAGGATATTGCCGTTGTAGGATTTGTGGAAATTGGTCTCGCCGCCCACGGTGGGGACGCCGACGCAATTGCCGTAACCGCCGATGCCGGCGACCACGCCCGCCACCAGATGGCGGGTCTTGGGGTTGGCCGGGTCGCCGAAGCGCAGCGCGTTCATGTTGGCGATGGGCCGCGCGCCCATGGTGAAGACGTCGCGCAGGATACCGCCCACACCAGTCGCCGCGCCCTGATAGGGCTCGATGAACGACGGGTGGTTATGGCTTTCCATCTTGAAGACGATGGCCTGATCGTCGCCGATATCGATGATGCCGGCGTTCTCGCCCGGGCCGCAAATGACCCACGGCGCCTTGGTCGGCAGGGTCTTCAGCCACTTCTTCGACGATTTGTACGAGCAATGCTCGGACCACATGACCGAGAAGATGCCCAGCTCGGTCAGATTGGGCGCACGGCCCATGATCTCGAGGATCAGCTTGTACTCGTCGGGCTTGATGCCGTGTTGGGCGATGACTTCAGGGGTAATCTGGCTCACGACAACGCCTCCACCAGCGAATCGAACATCAGCTTGCCGTCGGACCCGCCCAGCAGATCCTCGGCCAGGCGTTCCGGGTGCGGCATCAGGCCCAGCACGTTCTTCTTGGTATTATAAACACCGGCGACGTTGCCCAAGCTGCCATTGGGATTGAATTCGGGCGCCACGGTGCCGTCGGCACCGCAATAGCGGAAGGCCACCTGACCGTTGTCTTCCATTTCCCGATAGGTCTTGGGATCGACGAAGTAATTGCCCTCGGCATGGGCGATGGGGAAGCGCACCACGTCGCCGCTGCGGTAATAGCGGCAGAAATCGGTGCGGTCGTTCTCCACCCGCAGATGCACGTCGCGGCAGATGAACTTGAGCGCGGCATTACGCATCAGCACGCCGGGCAGCAGGCCCGCCTCGGTGATGATCTGGAAGCCGTTGCAGATGCCCAAGACCCGCGCACCTTGATCGGCGCGGGCCTTGACCTCGCGCATGATCGGCGAATGGGCGGCCATGGCGCCGCAGCGCAGATAATCGCCATAAGAGAAACCGCCGGGGACGACGATCAGATCGACGTCGGGCAGTTGGGTGTCGCGGTGCCAAACCATGTGGGGCTTGGCGCCCATGCTTGCTTCCAGCGCCACGGCGACGTCGCGGTCGCAGTTGGAGCCGGGAAATACGATGACGGCGGCTTTCACGGGCAATCCCTGATCGGTTGGGATGGGGAACGTCTTCTTAATACGGAACCGTGACGGTTTCCAGTTCAAAGCAGGAAATCGTGCAGGAAGATGGATTGCCGTTGCTAATCACTTGCAATATCCTGTCGATCTTTCCTGCTCCCTTTCCGGGATTTTCGCGTGCCCGCATATCCACACAAAAAAAATGGCTTTAAGGCGCCGCTGCCCTGGCTGGCGGCGGTTGTGGTGCTGGCGGCGCTGGTGGCGCTGCCGGTCGTGGTCGTGGCCGGCAATCTGCTGGTGCCGTCGGGCGGCATCTGGACCCATCTGGCCGAGACCGTGCTGGGATCGTATATCGGCAATTCCATCATCCTGATGATCGGCGTCGGCGCCGGCGTCGCCTTGGGCGGCGTCGGCACCGCCTGGCTGGTGACTATGTGCCGGTTTCCCTTCAGCCGCGTGCTGGAATGGGCGCTGCTCTTGCCCATGGCCATGCCCGCTTATGTGGTCGCCTATACCTATACCGGCCTGCTGGATTATTCCGGTCCGGTGCAGGGCGCGCTTCGTGCCCTGATGGGCTGGACCAGCGCGCGCGATTACTGGTTCCCGGAAATCCGCTCGCTCGGCGGGGCGGTGACGGTGATGGTGATGGTGCTCTACCCCTATGTCTACATCCTGGCCCGCGCCGCCTTCCTCGAGCAATCGGTGTGCGTGCTGGAGGCCAGCCGCACCTTGGGCCGCGGGCCGTGGCGGGCGTTTTCCCAGGTCGCCCTGCCGCTGGCGCGACCGGCGGTGATGGCCGGCATCGCCCTGGCGCTGATGGAAACCTTGAACGATTTCGGCACCGTGCATTATTTCGCCGTCGACACCTTCACCACCGGCATCTACCGCACCTGGCTGGGCATGGGCGAACCGGCGGTGGCGGCGCAATTAGGCGCGGTGCTGATGATCTTCGTCGCCGGTCTGATCGCCCTGGAACGCTGGTCGCGCGGCGGCGCCAAAAGCCACCACACCACCAGCCGCTATCGCCGCCTGCCGCGCATCGCCCTGCCCGGCTGGCGCGGTGGGCTGGCCCTGGCCTTTTCGCTGTTGCCGGTGTTGCTGGGCTTCGTCATCCCAGCGGCCATGCTGGCGTGGTGGACGTTTCAGGTCGGGCTGGCGGCATCGTTCGGCGGCGACTTCACCCGTCTGGCCGGCAACTCGCTGATCCTCGCCCTGGTCGCCGGGCTGGCGGCGGTGGCGGTGGCGGTGGTGCTGGCCTATGCCCAGCGCCTGCATCCGCGCCCATTGATCCGTCTGGCCGTGCGGGTGGCGTCGTTGGGCTATGCCGTGCCCGGCTCGGTCATCGCTGTCGGCATCATGGTGCCGCTGGTGGCGCTCGACCGTTCCATCGCCCGCACCATCGAGGGCTGGACCGGCGCCTCGCCCGGCCTGCTGCTGACCGGCACCATCTTCGCCCTGATCTATGCCTATCTGGTGCGCTTCCTGGCGGTCTCCGCCAACACGGTGGAAGCCAGCCTGGGCAAGGTGACGCCATCGCTGGAAGCCGCCGCCCGCACCCTGGGCTGCGGCACCGTGTCGGCCTTGCGCCGCGTGCATCTGCCGATCATCAAGGGCAGCCTGCTGTCGGCGGTGCTGCTGGTCTTCGTCGACGTGATGAAGGAATTGCCGGCCACCTTGATCATGCGTCCGTTCAATTTCGATACCCTGGCGACCCGCACCTTCACCCTGGCCTCGGACGAACGTCTGGCCGATGCCGGCGCCCCGGCCCTGGCCATCGTCCTGGTCGGGCTGGTGCCGGTGCTGCTGCTCAGCCGCGCCATCGCCAAATCCCGCCCCGGAGAACCATCATGAATTCCACCACCGGATTGGTGATGAGCAACATCACCCACCATTTCGGCCAAACCCGCGTGGTGGACGACGTCAGCCTGTCCATCGCCCCCGGCGAGTTGCTCTGCCTGCTGGGGCCGTCGGGTTGCGGCAAGACCACCACCTTGCGCATCGCCGCCGGGCTGGAATCGCCCAGCGCCGGCACCGTGGTGCTGAACAGCCAGTTGGTATCGGGCGACGGCGTGCATCTGCCGCCGGAACGCCGCCATGTGGGCTTTCTGTTCCAGGATTACGCCCTGTTCCCCCATCTCGACGTGCTGGGCAACGTCGAATTCGGCATCCAAAGCCTGAATGGAACCGAACGCAAGACCCGCGCCCTGGAGATGCTGGATCAGGTGGGGATGAAGGATTATGCCCAGGCGTGGCCGCATCAATTGTCGGGCGGCCAGCAACAGCGTGTCGCCCTGGCCCGCGCGCTGGCCCCCAATCCCGGCCTGATGCTGCTGGACGAGCCGTTTTCCGGCCTGGACAAGCGCCTGCGCGATCAGGTGCGCGACGAAACCCTGCACGTCTTGAAGCGCAACCGGGTCTCGACCTTGATGGTCACCCACGACCCGGAGGAAGCCATGTTCATGGCCGACCGCGTCGCCGTCATGCGCCAGGGCCGCATCGTCCAGATGGACCAGCCGGAGGCACTGTACAACAGCCCCGCCGACCCGTTCGTCGCCTCGTTCTTCGGCGAGGTCAACATCTTCGACGCCCTGGTGAGTAATGGCATGGCGGATACGCCGCTGGGCCGCTTTAGCGTCGATGGCCCTGTCACCAAGGCCCAGGTGCTGGTCCGCCCCGAAGGCATCGGCATCACCGACGATGACGGCCCCGAGGCGGTGGTGCTGGCCGCGCGCCTGCTCGGCCGGGTCAGCCTGATCCATCTGCGGGTGGAACACCCCCACCTGCCCGCCGCCCATCTGCATGCCCGGCTGGCCAGCCGCGCCCTGCCGGCGGAAGGCGAGCGTCTGCGCCTGAGCATCGATCACAGTCAGGTTTTCATCTTTCCGGCGACATAGGCCTTTCGCTTAACTCTCCCTCGTGCTAGTTTTCGCACATGCAAATCACTCGCATAATCACGGAGCCTTTTCCCATGCGTCTGTTCAGCCGTCTCGCCCTGACCGTCGCCGCCTGCATGGCCGCCGGCACGGTGTCCGCCGCCGAGGTCAACGTCTATTCCGCCCGCAAGGACCACCTGCTCAAGCCGGTGCTGGACGCCTTCACCCAATCCAGCGGCATCAAGGTCAACCTGCTGTCGGCCAACGAGACCCAGTTGCTGGAACGTCTGAAGAGCGAAGGCAAGGACAGCCCCGCCGATCTGTTCATCACCACCGACGTCGCCCACCTGCACGCCGCCCGTGTCGCCGGTATCCTGGCCCCGGTGCAAAGCGCGGTGCTGGCCAAGAACATCCCGGCCCAGTATCACGACCCCCAGGGCTATTGGTACGGCCTGTCGGCCCGCGCCCGGGTGATCTTCTACGCCAAGGACCGGGTCAAGCCCGCCGATCTGTCCACCTACGAGGATCTGGCCACGGCCAAGTGGAAGGGCCGCATCTGCGTGCGCTCGTCGTCGTCCACCTACAACCAGTCGCTGCTGGGTGGCCTGATCGCCGTGATGGGGCCGGAAAAGGCCGAAGCCTGGGCCAAGGGCATCACCGACAACATGGCGCGCAAGCCCCAGGGTGGCGACCGCGACCAGATCGCCGCCGTCGCCGCCGGCCAATGCGACGTGGCCATCGCCAACACCTATTATTTCGGCGGCATGCAGACCTCGGATAAGGCCGATGAGCGCGACGCCGCCGCCAAGGTCGGCCTGTTCTTCCCCAATCAGGCCGATCGCGGCGCCCACATGAACGTGGCCGGCGCCGGCCTGACCGTGTCGGCCAAGAACAAGGCCGAAGCCTTGAAGCTGCTGGAATTCATGTCGGGCGAAGCGGCACAAAAGCTGTTCGCCGAAGCCAACAACGAATTCCCGGTGCTGGCCAGCGCCAAGATGTCGCCCACCGTCGCCGCCTGGGGGCCGTTCAAGGGGGAAAAGATCAACGTCGCCATGCTGGGCGAAAACGCCTCGCAGGCCGTGCGCATTTTCGATCGCGTCGGCTGGCGCTGATTTCCTTATCTCCCCTCTATCCTTTAGGTCAGGGGGGTAGGCCATCGCTTGCCCCCCCGTCACACCCCAGCTATGCTTTCGGACGAGCAACCTGCGCCTTGCCAACGTGCCTAGAAAAATGGCACTGATGTGTACGCACAGAAATTGTGCAGGAACGTAGGGGCAAGAGTTTGGACGGTGGCGAGATCATGACCGAAGGGACTGGGCGGAAGGAAAAGGCAAAAGCCATTTCCAACCAATACCGTTCCTTGTTCGAGAACGCCGTCGAGGGCATCTACCGCACCACGCCGTCGGGCCGCTATCTCAACGCCAATCAGGCTTTGGCCCGCATTTACGGCTATGACAGCCCCAAGGCCCTGATCGAGGGCCTGACCGACATCGCCCACGGGCTCTATGTCCATCCCGAGGACCGCGACCGTTTCAAGCGGCTGCTGGACCATGAATCGGTGGTGCGCAACTTCGAGGCCCAGGTCTATCGCAAGACCGGCGAGATCATCTGGATCGCCGAAAACGCCCGTTTGGTGCGCGACGACGACGGCAACGCCGTCTGTTACGAAGGTACCGTCCAAGACATCACCGAGCGCAAGCTGACGGAAGAGCGCCTGCGTCTGGCCGCCACCGTCTATGAAAATGTCGGCGAGGCGATCATCGTCACCGACACCGACGACGTCGTCCACGCCATCAACCCGGCCTTTTCGCGCATGACCGGCTTTGCCGTCGATCAGGTGGTGGGACTGAAATCAAAATTCATCGCCGACGAGATCAACGACCCCAAGACGGTGGCCGAGGCCTGGGACTTCGCCCGCAGGGGCGAAACCTGGCATGGCGAATTGTGGGGCCGGCGCTCCAACGGCGACGTCTTCCCCGCTTCGGTGGCGCTGACCGGGGTGCAGGGCGAAAACGGCGAGGTGGGCAGCTTCGTCATGGTGGCGTCCGACGTCACCCGGCGCAAGATGGACGAACAGCGCATCCGCTTCCACGCCCGCCACGACGCCCTGACCAAGCTAGCCAACCGCCACACGGTGATGGAAGCCCTGGGTGACGCCATCGTCCGGGCCGAGAACGAAGGCAACCGGTTGGCGCTGTTGTTCCTGGACGTCAACCATTTCAAGGACGTCAACGACAGCTTCGGCCATGCCGCCGGCGACGAATTGCTGAAACAGGTGGCGCGGCGGCTGAAAGGCTGCGTGCGTGCCAGCGACATCATCGGGCGCCTGGGCGGCGACGAATTCGTCGTCGCCTTGCCGTCCATCACCGATGCCCAAGGGGCGCTGGCCTGCGTGGAAAAGGTGCTCTACGCCTTTTCCGAACCGTTCAGCCTGCCGGAGCAGGAGCTTTACGCCTCGACCAGCATCGGCGTGGCGCTGTATCCCGACCATGCCGATTGCGCCGAAACCCTGTTGTCGCACGCCGACGCCGCCATGTACCACGCCAAGGCCGGCGGCAATGCCTATCGCTTTTACGACAGCGACATGGACCGTCAGGCGGCGGAACGGGTCAATCTGGAAAACGACCTGCGCCACGCCTTGGCCGAGGGCCAGTTCCGCCTGAACTACCAGCCCAAGATCGACGGCATCTCGCGCAAGGTGGTGGCGGCCGAGGCGCTGATCCGCTGGAAACACCCGACGCGCGGCAATGTCAGCCCGGCCTTGTTCATCCCGGTGGCCGAACGCGCCGGCCTGATCGGCGCCATCGGCGATTGGGCGCTGGCCGAAGCCTGCCGACAGATGCGGCTGTGGCTGGATGACGGCATTGAATTCGGTTGCATCTCGGTCAATCTGAGCCCGGCCCAGTTCCACGATGCCAGCTTGAAACAAAAGGTCGAGCGGTCGCTGTCGCAATGGGGATTAAGCCCGTCGCTGCTGGAACTGGAAATCACCGAAACCATGATGGCGACCGAGGTCGACCGCGCCATCGCCATCGTCGGCGAGTTGGGGCAGATGGGCGTGCGCATGTCCATCGACGATTTCGGCACCGGCTATTCCAGCTTGGCGTACCTGAAATTGTTCCCGGTCAACGTGCTTAAGATCGACCGCGCCTTCATCAAGGAATTGCCGGGCAACCGCAAGGACGGCGCCATCGTGTCGTCCATCGCCACCCTGGCCGCCAATCTGGGCTTCGAGGTCATCGCCGAAGGGGTGGAAACCCAGGCCCAGGCCGGTTTCCTGCTGACCAAGGGGGTAACCCTGATGCAGGGCTTTTTGTTCAGCCCGGCGGTGCCGCCGGACGAATTCGCCCAATTGGTCCGGACCGGGGTGTAGCTCCCGTCACCCCCGCCTACGCAGGGGGACGGATCGAGCGTATGTACATCAAATTTAGCGCAGGGGGCCTTATTCGTCGTCGAAACGCCCCGGCGCCATCACTGGCACGATCAGCGGTTCGCCGTCTTCTTCCGGCTCGGCCACCGCCTTGGCTTTCAACGCCCGGCGCAAAATCTTGCCGGTGGTGGTCTTGGGCATGCTGTCGACGAAGTGGATTTCCCGCGGCGCCAGGGTGCCGCCCAGGCATTGACGGGCGAAGGTCAGCAATTCCACCCGTAACGCCTCGCCCGCCTCGAAGCCGGGATTGAGCGAGATGAAGGCCACCGGCACTTCGCGCAGCAGCAGGTCGGGCTTGCCGACGACGCCGATCTCGGCCACCGCCGGATGGTCCATCAGGCCGCATTCCACCTCGAACGGGCCGATGGTGTGCGACGCCGACTTGATCATGTCGTCGGCACGACCGACGAACCAGAAGCAGCCATCGGCATCACGACGCACCAGATCGCCGGTCAGGTACCAGCCGTCGATGAACGACAGGTCGTAATTGGCGCCCTCGCCCATATAGGCGGTGAACATGGACGGCAGATCGGCGCGCAAGGCCAGTTCGCCCACCTCGTCGGCGCGGCCCACCGGGGTGACGCTGGACAGGTCGCGGCTGATCACCGCCGCCTCGACGCCGGGCAACGGCATGCCCATGCTGCCGGCCTTGGCCTTGCCCGGGCAATTGGCGATGGCGATGGCCCCGGTTTCGGTCTGCCACCACGTGTCCAGGAACGGCACGCCCAGGGCTTTTTCCCCCCAGGCCACCGCCTCGGGGTTCAGGGGCTCGCCGACGCTGGCGGCGACGCGCAGCGAATTTTCCTTGTAGGCGCGGGCCAGGGCGGCGCCATAGCGCATCATCATGCGGATATTGGTGGGCGTGGTGTACCACACCGTCACCTTCTCATCCTTCAAGATGCCGTACCAGCGGCGGGGGTCGAAATCGTCCTCGTCCACCACCACTTGGCAGCCATTGGCCAGGGGCGCGATCAGGGCATAGGCGGTATTGGTGATCCAGCCCGGATCGGCGGTGCACCAGAACACGTCGTCGGGCACCAGCCCGAACACTTGGCGCGCCGTCAGCGCTTCCGCCACCACCGCCGAATGGGAATGCAGCACGCCCTTGGGCGTGCCGGTGGTGCCGCTGGTGAAATGCAGGAAGGCCGGCGTCTCGGGCGTGGTCGCCAGGATCGGCGCCGGCTGGGCGGCGTTGATGGCCGCATTGAAATCCAAGGCGCCGTCCGTCTCCACCATCTCGCCATCGGCACCGACCAGCAGCACCGTTTGCAGATCGGGCAGCGCCGGGCGCTGGGCGGCGATCTTGCGGCGATACAGTTCCTCGGTGGCGATCAGCACCTTGGCCCGCGACAGTTCCAGCCTTGATTTCAGCGGGCCGGGGCCAAAGGCGGAAAACAGCGGGCAATAGACCGCGCCCACTTTCCAGCAGCCGAAGGCGGCCACGTACAATTCCACCGAGCGACCGGTCAGCACCGCCACCTTGTCGCCGGCACCGACGCCGTGCGCGGCCAGAACGGCGGCCAGACGGGCGGACAGGTCGGCAAGCTGGGCATAGCTCAGGCGACGCTTTTCATAGCGTCGGCCCAGGCTGAGAATGGCCGGACGATCCCCCCGCCCCGCCGCCACATGACGGTCGACAGCCGCATAAGCGATGTTCATCCCCGCGTTGCCAGGGCCGCTCAGACTTTGACGCGCATGCGTCCAGTCAAGCTCGGGCGATACCGTGGCATCACCGAAACACTGTTCGGCAATGGTTGGGCCGGAATTCGGCGGAACCATTCATCCTCCCGCTTTGACTCTGTGCATGGCCGCCGGACGGCCATGCCACGATGGCGGTGCATTCTGGCGACACTCCGCCCACGACGCAACGCCTTGATATGCAATCCTGCGATGCATCGCCCGGTCAGCGCCGGGGCAAGGTGGCCAAGCCGATGCCGGCGAAGATCAACAGGCCGCCCACGGCATGGAACCAGGCAAAGGTTTCCCCCAGCAACGCCACCCCCAAAACGGCGGTGAACAAGGGGATGAGGTTGGCGAACAAGCCGGCGGTGGGCGCCCCCAGGGCGGCTACCCCCACATTCCAGAAGTAATAAGCCAAAAGCGATGCACAGACTGCCGTATAGGCTATCACCCCCAAGGTCATGGGGCGCACCTGCACCGTGTAGCCCAAGGACAGCTCGAACAGATAAAACGGCACGATCATCACCCAGCCGACGATGATCAGCGCGGTCAGCAAGGTGAACCCCTTCACCGGAATGGGGAAGCGGCGCAGCATGACCGAATAGGCCGCCCACGAGGCCGAGGCCAGCAGCATCAGTCCGTCGCCCGGCGTCAACGTCAAGCTGGCCAGCCGCGCCGGCTCGCCCCGGGTGACCACCGCCAGCAGGCCGATGATGGATACGACCATGCCCATGGCCTGTCGCGGTCGGATGGGATCGCCCAGCCACAAACGCGCCAGCAGCAGCACCATGATCGGCAGCGAGGTACCGACCAAGGTGGCGTTGATGGCGGTGGTGGTCTGCACCGCCAGATACAGCAAGGTGTTATAGGCGGCGACACTGGTCAGGGCCAGCCCCAGCACCGCCCGCCAATGAGCCCAAAGCACCCGGCGATGAGCCCATAGATCACGCCCGGTGAACGGCAGGATCAGCACCAGGGCCAAAATCCAGCGCCAGAAGGCCAAGGCCACCGGCGGCAGGTCACCGGCGGTGGCCCGCGCCAGCAAGGCGTTGCCGGCCCAGAACAAGGGCGGCAACAACAACAGCAGAAGCGCCCGGTTCTTCACTGCGCCGCCGGCGGATTGGCCGCCGGAATGGCGCCATCGAAGGCGGTGGCCGGCAACAGGTCGCCCACCCGCCGGGCCAGGGTTTCACCGATCAGACGGGCAAAGGCCGGGGCGTAATGGACGGGGTCGATATAGGCGTTGGCCTCGCCCGGTTCCAGTTCGGCCAGCCACAGCAAATCCTGTTCCCACAACTTGCCGGTACCGCGCATTTCGGCCAGCCGGGCATAGCCCTTGGCCACCGGCACATAGGGCACCATCAGGTGGGGTTCCACCGGCACCGCCCGCTTGGCGTTGTCGTAATGATAGGTCGGCACCGGCTGCTGAACGAAGACCGGCTTGACGCCGAAACGCTCGGCCATGGCGGCGATCAGACGGCGGTTGGCATCCAGACGGGCCAGCGACGCCTCGGCCTGGGAATCGCTGGCGCAGGCCGGATTATGGGGCACCGGACCGGACGGCTCGGGCATGCCGGTCAGTCGGCGGACCAAGGCGGCCAGGGCCGATTGGCGCACCACTGTTTCCAGCCCGGCGGGGATGCCGACCCGGGCCAGACGGTCGCTCCAGGCGGTGCGCTCGGGTTTGCCGCAAGAGAGGAAATCATCGACACCGTGGATGAACACCGCCACATCCGGCTTGTCGCCGGTGGCCAGCATCTCGGCGAAGGCGATGCGATCCTGGGTCGAATACCAACCGGGGGTCGCCCGGTTTTCCACCCGCGCCGGACGACCGTCCTGGGCCAGCTTGGCGGCCATGATCGCGGCAATGGTCTCGCCATCGGTCAGGCCGTGGCCGAAAGCGGTGGAGCCGCCAAAGACGACGACGCGCGGCCCATCGGCCCCCATCACCCCGCCGCGGATGCCCTGGCCGTCGATGGTCAGGTGCCGGCCCTGGCGGGCGGGCATGCGGTATTCGGTCAAGGGGGCATAGGTGCCGTCATGGGCCTGGGGCATTTCCGCCAGCGCCTCGCGGTACTGCGCCGGCTGGTCGGTGCCGTACAGTTTGACGATATCGTCGTCGGACAGCGTCACCGCCTTGGCACGGCTGTCCAGCCGGGCCATGATGGCGCTTGCGCTCCATTCGGCGATGGGCAACAAGACGACAAGCAGCAGCAGCAGGCGGGGCAACTTGCCGAAAGCCAGGGCGGGGGAAGCGGTTTCACTACGGTTGCGGGACCGGCGACGGCGCATCACATTCTCTTCATCGTGGTCGTGCGCGCCGGTCATACCGCGAAAACACAAGACTAGGCAATTGGGAGCTTTCAAATGTTTGAACTACACCCCCGTTTGAAGGCGGACACCATCCCCGTCATCGACTGGCCCTTGTGCCGGATTTTGTTGATGAATGAATGCGCTTGGCCTTGGCTGGTGCTGGTTCCCCGCCGCCACGGCATCACCGAAATTCATGAACTGGATGCCGGCGACCGCGAAATGCTGATCCAGGAAATCGCCGCAATTTCCACCCGGCTGCAAAATCTGAGCGGTGCCGACAAGATGAACGTGGCCGCCCTGGGCAACATGGTGCCGCAACTGCATATCCACGTCATCGCCCGCTTCAAGGACGACCCGGCCTGGCCCAAGCCGGTGTTCGGCTTTCAGACGCCCAATCCCTATGATGCGGAATTCCTGGCCGAACACATGCCGCAGATGGTCGACGCCCTGGGCGACGGTCCGGGCTGAGCCATGTTGTTGAACGGCGTCCACCTGCTGCCCGATGCCAGCGGTGCCCTGATCTGGCCGGCGCGGCAATTGCTGGCGGTGGCCAGCCCGCCCGCCGCCATGGCCGCCCAGGCGGTGCGCCGGCTGGCGGCGCTGGCCCGGCAACGCCGACCACGCGTTATCGTCTGGATGGGTGAGGCCCCGATCGCCTTGCCCGCCCGCGAGCAGCGGGAGTGGGACCGGTTGCAGGCCGAGCATGAATGGATCGCCTGCGAAGACGAAATCCAACTGTCGCCCTTGACCTTTCGCCTTCGGGCCGGTCCGGCCACCAAGGCGGGCGAGATCATCGCCCGCCCCAACCCGCTGGCCCGCTACGATGGCCAGGTCTGGCCCGCCTTCGTCATCGACGGGCGCCGGCTGGCCCTGCCCGCCTTCGGTCCTGCGGGCTGCGGCACCGAGGTGATGAGCACAGCCTTCCTGTCGCTGTTCCGCCGTCCGTTCCAAGCCCTGATGCTGGTCAATGGCCGCATCCTTACCCGCCCGCGCGCCCGCCTGGAGAATCCGTCATGACCAATGCCCCCATCCTGGTCTGGCTGCGCCGCGACCTGCGTCTGACCGACCACCCGGCGCTCTATCACGCCGCTGGGCAAGGCCCGGTGGTGCTGGCCTTTTGCCACGACGACCAGGATGGCCGCGCCCTGGGCGGGGCGTCGCGCTGGTGGCTGCATCAATCCCTGGCCGCGTTGGGCGACACCGTCACCCTGGCGCGGGGGCGCTGCGAAGCCGAAATCCCGCGTCTGGCCGAAGCCTGCGGCGCCCGCGCCGTCTACTGGAACGCCTCGGCCGATCCGGCTTTGTCGGCGACGGAAGCGCGGGTGCGTCAGGCGCTGAAAATCCCCACCGAAACCTTTGCCGGCGACGAATTGTTCGCCATCGGCGCCGTGCGCACCAATGCCGGCACCCCGTTCCAGGTGTTCACCCCATTTTGGCGCGCGGCCCTGGCCCTGCCGCCACCGCCCCAGCCCCTGCCCAGGCCGGCGCCGCTGGTCTTGGCCCCCTGCCCCGGCCTGCCCCTGGCGGCGCTGGAGCTGATGCCCAAGCTGGATTGGTGGCGCGGCATGGCCGAACTCTGGCAGCCGGGCGAAGCGGGGGCGGCGGCGCGGCTGGCCGATTTTCTCGACGGACCGGTGGAAACCTATCAGCGCGACCGTGATTTGCCGGCCAAGCCGGGTACCTCGCTGCTGTCGCCGCATCTGGCCTTCGGCGAAATCTCGCCCCGGCAAATCTGGCACGCCGCCCAGGCACTGCCCCCCGGCGACGGCATCCACACCTTCTTGAAGGAACTGGGCTGGCGCGAGTTCAGCCGCCATCTGCTGGCCCGTCAGCCGGATTTGGCGACCATCCCGCTCAGGCCCGAATTCCGTGCCTTTCCCTGGCGCGACGACCCCGAGGCTTTGCGCAAATGGCAGATGGGCCGCACCGGTTATCCCATCATCGATGCCGGGCTGCGGCAATTGTGGCAAACCGGTTGGATGCACAACCGCGTGCGCATGATCGTCGCCTCGTTCCTGATCAAGGATCTGCTGATCCCCTGGCAGGCTGGCGAGGAGTGGTTCTGGGACACCCTGGTGGACGCCGACAGCGCCAACAACGCCGCCTCGTGGCAATGGGTGGCCGGCAGCGGCGCCGATGCCGCCCCGTTCTTCCGCATCTTCAACCCGGTGACCCAGGGCGAGAAATTCGACCCCGACGGCAGCTATGTGCGCACCTGGGTGCCAGAGTTAGCCCACCTGCCCAACGCCTTCGTCCATCAGCCGTGGAAGATGGGCCGGGTCCCCGGCTATCCGCCGCCCATGGTCGACCACGCCTTGGCGCGCACCCGCGCCCTGGCCGCCTTCAAGGGCCTGAAGGACGATCCGGCGCAGCACTTGTTGCTGTAGACGGGTGTTTCAGCACATACCACGCGCCGAAGGCGCACACCGCCCCCATACTGGCCATGGCCGGCCACGGCGCCTGCGACCAGCCGACCATCCACACCATGGCCGCCGCCATGCTGCCGACGGCGATGATCTTGGCCCGGATCGGGATGACCCGGTGCAGTTCCCAGTCGCGCAGGCTGGGACCGAACCAGCGGTGATGCAGCAGCCAGGAATGAAAGCGCCGCGACGAGCGGGCGAAGCACCAAAGCGCCAGCAGCAGAAACGGCGTCGTCGGCAATAGCGGCAAAAAAACGCCGATCACGCCCAAGCCGGTGAACATCCAGCCCAGAAAGAACATCGCCCAGCGGCGCACCGGTGTCGCGTCAAAGTCAGTCATGGGGAAATGATAAGGCGGAATCCGCTCGGCCCCAAGGTTTCAGCTTTTGCGCATGAAGGTGGCGGTGAGATAGCCGGCCAAGGCCACGCCGCAACAGGCCAACAGGGCCAAGATCACCGCACGCGGTGAACCGGTGGCCGACCACAGCCCGGCCAGGGCCAGCGGCGACGCCGCCTTGGCGATGTTGATGGGCAGGGCCAAGGCGCCGTTGGTGGCGCCATAGCGGGCATTGCCCAGATATTCCGGCACGGCGGTGCCGCGCACGATGGTCATGATGCCGTTACCGGCGCCATAGAGCAGGGCAAAGGCGACCAGGGCGGGAAAATAACCCGGCGCCAGCAGCAAGATGGTCACCGATCCCAACATGGACACGACGACGAAGGCGCCGGTACCGCGCGCCGTCTGCCGCCGCCCCAAAGCCAGCAGGACGATGCGGCCGAACACCTGCATGGGGCCGATCAGGGCCATGACGACAATGATGCGGCCAGAATCCAGATCATGGGCCGACATCAACGGGATCAACTGGAAGGTCAGGCCGGTGAAGATGGCGCCATAGGCGGTGAACCACACCGCCAGCCCCAGGAAAACCGGGCTCAGCACCAACGGCCCACCCGATTTTTCCACCGCCTGGGGCTGATGCGGCGCTTTACCATCGCCGGGGCGCAGCAGCAATGCATGGATGCCGCCGACGAAGACGATGCAGAACAGGCCGATGGCCAGGATGGCGTGGCGCCAGCCCACGGCGTCGCACAACAATTGGGTCACCGGGATCAGCACCGTGCTGGCGAAACCGCCCAGCAACGTGATGGCGGTGATGGCGCGGCGGTAATCGGCGCCGTAAAGGGCGGTGACCACGGCGAAGGCCGGTTCGTACAACAGACAGGCCATGGACGCGCCCATGGCCGCCCAGATCAGGTAAAACTGCCAAATCTCCCGCACCTGCGACCACGCCACCATCAGCAGGCCGCCGGCGACGGCGCCGCCGATCATCACCGCGCGGGCGCCGTGGCGGTCGATCCACTGGCCGACCAGGGGGGCGCACAGGCCCCAGCTCAGCAACCCCACCGACAAGGCGCCGTTCAAACTGGTCTTGGACCAGCCCAATTCGGCCTCCATCGGCACCACGGCGACGGCGAAGGCATAATACAGGCTGCCCCAGGCCACCAATTGCGCCGCCGCCAGCAGCCAGACGAAGGAATAAGGCCGGGTTCCACCGCTCATCATCAGCCCTGCCCGTCCAGATAAGACCCGACCTCGCGCCACGCCTCGACCGCCACGGCGAAGGCACGCTGTCCCTTGTCGGTGATAGTGTAGACCTTGCGCTGGCGCCCGCCGGTGTGTTCGACCAAGGCGGTGACATAGCCGCCCTCCTCGAATTCCCGCAATACCGGATACAGCGCCCCGGCGGTGGGGGCGCAGCAGCCCTTGGTCGAGACCTCGACCTGACGGGCGATTTCATAGCCGTGCATGGGACGGCGCTGCAACTCGGCCAGGATGAAGAACTTGGACAGGCTCATCTTGATGAGCCCGCCCCAATACTGGCGGTCGGTGTAATCCACCCCGCCGCCCTTGCCCTGATTGCGTGTCGCGCTGGTCATGCCGACCACGGTGGCAGCAGCCGGGTTATCAGGCAACAATATATTGATGAATGATATATTACCCATCCCATGCCGGTGGGACGGACGCCCCCCTGGAGAAAACCGGCGACCTTGACAAAGCCCCCGGCTGGTCGCATTGTGAGTGAACGTTCACATTAGCGGTAACGGACCATGAAGGACGGACGACCAACCCGACAGCGCATTCATGACGCAGCCCTGCGGCTGTTCGTGGAAAAAGGCGTGACCGAAACCAGCGTGCGCGATCTGGCCCAGGCCGCCGGCATCGCCGAGGGCACCTTGTACCGCCACTACGCGTCCAAGGACGATCTGGTCGCCGACCTGTTCGCCCGCAATTACACCGCCTTCGCCCACCGCCTGACCGCGCTTCAGGCGCCGCTTCACGGCTTTCGCCCCCGCCTCGCCGCGCTGATCGGCGAAATCTTCCGCTTCCACGACGACAACCCGACGCTGTTCCGCTTTCTGCTGCTGGTGCAGCACCAGGGCTTGCCGCGTATCGCCGATGGCGCCGACAACCCGGTCTCGGTGCTGCATGAATTAGTCGAACAGGGCATCAAGGACGGGGATTTGGGCCTGACCGACCCGGCCCTGGCCACCGCCATGATCCTGGGGCTGATGCTGCAACCGGCCACCGCAATCATCTATGGCCGCCTGCACGGGCCGCTGTCCCGCTTTACCAATCAGATCAATGCCGCCTGCCTGCGCGCACTCGATTCCACCGGCCAACCGACCGAGGTCCATCATGGCTGACGCAACCTTCCACCTGCTGGCCTGCCGCCGTTTCCTGCCGCTGTTCCTCAGCCAGTTCCTGGGCGCCGCCAACGACAATTTCTTCAAGAACGCGTTGGTCATCCTGGTGGTTTACCAATTGGGGGCACAAGCCGGCATGGACCCGCAGGTGTTGGCGACCACCGCCGCCGGCCTGTTCATCCTGCCTTACTTCCTGTTTTCCGCCACCGCCGGCCAGATGGCCGATCGCTACGAGAAATCCGGACTGATGAAGTTCTGGAAAGGGGCCGAGATCGTCATTTCCGCCTTGGCCGCCTGGGCCTTGATGGCGCAAAGCATCACCGGCATGCTGGCGGCGCTGTTTTTGCTGGGGCTGCAATCCACCTTCACCAGTCCGATCAAATACGCCGTCCTGCCCGAATATCTGCGCGATGGCGAATTGGTCGGCGGCAACGCCCTGATCGAGGGCGGCACCTTCCTGGCCATCCTGATCGGCACCATCGCCGGCGGCACCATCGTTCTGATCGACGGCGGATTGACCATCGTCGCCTGGTCCATGATCGCCCTGGCGGTGCTGGGATTCGGTACCAGCTTGGCGCTGCCCCCGGCCCATGGCGGCAACACCAGCGTCAAGGTCGGCTTCAACCTGCTGGGCGAGACCATGGGGCTTTACACCCTGGTGCGCCGCCAGCGCGATCTGTACCTGTCGGTGCTGGGCATTTCCTGGTTCTGGCTGGTCGGCGCCACCTACCTGTCGCAATTCCCCGCTTTCGCCAAGAACGTGCTGCACGCCGACGAACACGTGGTGACGCTGATGCTGACCATGTTCTCGGTCGGCATCGGCCTGGGCTCGGTGCTGTGCGGACGCTTGCTCAAGGGTGAGGTCTCGGCCCGCCACGTGCCCTTCGCCGCCCTGGCCATGACCGTGTTCGCCGTCGACCTGTGGTTCGCCGCCAGCCCCGTCGCCGGCGACGGCACCCTGGCCAGCCTGTCCCAGTTCCTGGCACGCCCGCAATCGTGGCGGCTGCTGGCCGATCTGCTGCTGTTCGCCATCTGCGGCGGCCTCTACATCGTGCCGCTTTACGCCATCTTGCAGGCGCGCAGCGACGAGGCGGTGCGCGCCCGCGTGGTCGCCGCCAACAACCTGTTCAACGCCGCCTTCATGGTCGCCGCCGCCCTGGCCAGTGCTGCCCTGCTGGCCGTGGGCCTGAGCGTCACCGACATCTTCGGCGTGCTGGGTCTGGCCAATCTGGTGGTGGCCGTCATCATCTGCGGCCTGCTGCCCGACACCTTCGTCAAGGGCGTGCTGTCCTGGCTGTTCCGCCGCCTGTATCGGGTGGAAGTGCGCGGGCTGGAACATTTGCCGCAAGCGGGCGAAGCGGCGGTGATCGTGGTCAACCACACCTCGTTCCTCGACCCGGCGTTGCTGGCCGCCTTCATGCCGGAAAAGCCGGTCTTCGCCGTCAACAGTTTCATCGCCCAACAATGGTGGGTAAAGCCGTTCCTGCGGCTGGTCGACGCCTTTCCCGTCGATCCCACCAATCCCATGTCGACCAAAAGCCTGATCCGGGTGGTGCAAGAGGGCAAAAGTCTGGTGATCTTCCCCGAGGGAAGGCTGACCGTCACCGGGGCGTTGATGAAGATCTATGACGGCCCGGGCATGATCGCCGACCGCGCCGGGGCCAAGCTGGTGCCCGTGCGCATCGACGGGGCCGAGTTCACGCCGTTCTCGCGCCTGAAAGGCAAGCTGCGGCTGCGCTGGTTCCCCACCATCACCATCACCGTGCTGCCGCCCACCCGCTTCGACGTCCCGTCCGAGATCAAGGGCCGTGCCCGCCGCCGCCGCATCGGCGTCTCCCTTTACGACGTCATGTCGGCGATGATGTTCGAGACGGCGCCGCACCACCGCACCTTGTTCGGCGCGCTGTTGGACACCGCCCGCATCCATGGCGACACCGCCCTGGCGGTGGACGACATCAACCGCAAGCCGCTGAGCTATGACCGGCTGATCATGGGCAGTCTGGCCCTGGGCCGGGTGCTGGCCCGTCAGTCGAGGCCGGGCGAGGCAATCGGCCTTTTGTTGCCCAACGCCGCCGCCACCGCCGTTACGTTTTTCGCCCTTCAGGCCTGCAATCGCGTGCCGGCCATGCTCAATTTCTCCACCGGTCCCGGCAACGTGGTGGCGGCCTGTCGGGCGGCCTGCATCGAAACGGTGATCACCTCGCGCCGGTTCATCGACCAGGCCCGGCTGTCGGCGACCATCGAGGCGCTGAGCGCCCAGGTGAAAGTCGTCTACCTGGAAGACATCCGCAACGACATGGGCCTGACCGACAAGCTGTATGGCCTGCTGGCCCGGCCCTTCGCTGGCCGCATCCATCGTCGCTCGGGGGCGACCGCCGACAAGCCCGCCGTCATCCTGTTCACCTCGGGCTCGGAAGGCATGCCCAAGGGGGTGGTGCTGTCGCATGCCAACATCCTGTCCAACTGCGCCCAACTGGCGGCGCGGGTGGCCTTCAGCCCCACCGATATCGTCTTCAACGCGCTTCCGGTATTCCACTCCTTCGGCCTGACCGGCGGTCTGCTGCTGCCGGTGCTGGCCGGGATCAAATGCTTCCTTTATCCGTCGCCGCTGCATTACCGCATCGTCCCCGAGATGGTCTACGACACCAACGCCACCATCCTGTTCGGCACCGACACCTTTTTGTCCGGCTATGCCCGCGTCGCCAATGCCTATGATTTCTATAGCGTCCGCTACGTTTTCGCCGGGGCCGAGAAGGTCAAGGACGAAACCCGGCGGGTATGGATGGACAAGTTCGGCCTGCGCATCCTGGAAGGCTATGGCACCACCGAAACCGCCCCGGTCCTGGCCGTCAACACGCCCATGCATTTCAAGGCCGGCACCGTCGGCCGCCTGCTGCCGGGCATCGCCTTCCGGCTGGAAGCCATGCCCGGCATCGACGACGGCGGCAAGCTGTGGGTCAGCGGCCCCAATATCATGCTGGGCTATTACCGGGTGGAAAAGCCCGGCGAGTTGGAACCGCCGGCAGATGGCTGGTACGACACCGGCGACATCGTCGAGGTGGACGAATTGGGCTTCATCCGCATCGTCGGTCGGGCCAAACGTTTCGCCAAGATCGCCGGGGAAATGGTCTCCCTGGGCAAGGTGGAAAGTGAACTGGCGCTGCTGTGGCCGGAAAACCACCACGTGGTGGTGGCCATCAGCGACGACCGCAAGGGCGAGCAACTGGTGTTGCTGACCGATCGTCCAGCCCCGACCCGCGACGCCGTGCTGGCCCATTTCCGCGCCCGGGGCCTGGCGGAATTGCTGGTGCCGAGAACCCTGCTGACGGTGGACCGCATCCCGCTTCTGGGCAGCGGCAAGACCGATTACGGCACGGCGAAGGCCATGGCCGAATCCTTGGTCCGACCGGGAGGCGGGCCATGATCGACCGCCGCACCGTGCTGGCGGCCGCCGCCGCCATCCCCTTGCTGCCGCTGGATCGGGCCCTGGCCTCGCCCGCCGCCTGCCCCACCGCCGATCGCGTCACCTTGAGAACCGCCCGCCGTATCGACCTTGATGCCGCCACCGCCGCCGATCGCTGGGCCGATATCGGCCATGCCGAGGACGTGACGGCCATGCGCGGTCTGGCCCAGGCGGTGATGGGGGACATCCGCCGCAAGCGGTCGTGGGAAATCGCCTGGAAGGTGGCGACCCGGGCCGCCTATGGCGCCATCTACCAACCCTTCGGCCTTTATATGGACGAAAGCAATCATCTGGCCGACCGCATCGGCGACCACATCCTGGCCCGATCCGATCTGGCGGCCATGCAACGCCTTTACACGCTGTCCCATGCCGGCTGCTCGACGGTGATGGCATGGGATCGCCGCCAGGGGCACATGGTCCATTTCCGCAGCCTGGACTGGCCCTCGGCCTCGGCCATCGCCGCGGCCAGCCGCATCTATGTCGGGCACCGCGCCAACCGCGAGGTCTTCGCCGCCGCCGGCCTGCTGGGCATGGTCGGCTTCCTGACGGCGGTGAAGCCCGGCTTTTCCATCGCCATCAATTTCGCCCCCTGGCGCGGCACGTCGTTTTCGCTCAACGCCGATCCCACCTTCCTGATCCGCCGGCTGATGGAATCCCCTGTTTCCACCTATGCCCAGGCCTACCAGCACATCAAGGACTGGCGACCCGGCGCCCCCGTTTTCATCAGCCTGTGCGGAATCGCCAAGGGCGAGGCCTGCATCTTCGAATTCGGCACGCGGGGACAAGCCCATGTGGTCGCCATGGCCGAGGCCGATTACCTGATCCAGACCAACCACTTCGCCCCCGGCTCCCCGTTCGCCGAGCACACGAAGCCACAGGCGGCGGACAAGCCGTGGGACCATCAGACCTGGGACGGCCATGCCATCTTGGAAACCTCGGTGGCGCGGTGGCGGCTTCTTGATGAAAGTCTGGCCGCCGCCTATGGCAGCGCAACGGAATTCGACCTGATGAGCGTGCTGGAACAGGCCTATGGCCGTCGACCGCTTTGGAATTGCGAAACCGCCCAATGGGTCGGAATGATTCCGCAGACCGGTGACATCCACACCTGGGTCCGTGCCTAATTCGAACGCCGGGAGGCGGAAATGTTTGATGGTTACATGCTGCTTGGGGCTTTGGTCGGGCTGTTCTTCGCCGTTGGCGTCCCTGCCGCCGCCTTTGTCGCCCTGTCACGGTCGAACCGGCTGGAAATGGAAGTCCGCGCCTTGCGCAAGCGTCTGGCTGCTGTCGAAATCAGCCAGACGCAGGCACATACGGTGCCAGTCCCGGTAGCGGCGGTTCCCACACCACCACCCCCCGAGCCCGAATCAATCGAAATCCCCGCCGAACCGGCCCGGACACCGCCGCCGCTGCCCATCCCCTCGCCCATTCCCATGGCGGCGGAGCGGGCCTTGACCGAACGCTGGCTGGTGTGGCTGGGCGGCATCGCCCTGGCCCTGGGCGGCGCCTTCCTGGTCAAGTATTCCAGCGACCAGGGATTGCTGGGCCCGGCGCTGCGGGTGTCGCTGGCCGCCGCCGCCGGCATCGCCTTCATCGGCCTGGGCCATTGGCTGTCGCGCCGCGACCTGCCGCTGCCCGGCCTGCCCTGGCAGGTGCCGCCGGCCCTGGTCGCCGGTGGCGCCGCCATGGTCTTCGCCAGCATTTACGCCGCCTATGGCCTGTACGACCTGCTGTCGCCCATGGCCGCCTTCGCCGGCCTTGCCGCCACCGCCGCCGCCACCGTGCTGCT
>Ga0075012_10000674_pt1 | contig 35530 bp, 26 predicted proteins | sample All_14_2_FD_71474 | JGI IMG/M metagenome (GOLD analysis project Ga0075012, IMG submission 71474) | Freshwater microbial communities in response to fracking from Pennsylvania, USA - Allegheny Zone_MetaG_DW_15 | ecosystem: Environmental > Aquatic > Deep subsurface > Groundwater > Drilled...
ACTTTTCATAGTCCATAGTTTTTAGAAGGTGAAAAATCAAATTAAAGCTACTCCCCAATCTCCACAACAACAGACCCCACCGCCACGCCGCCGCCCGGCAAATTGCCCGTCTCGCCGCCCCGGCTGCCGTCACGAAGGTAGGTTTTGCGCAGCAAAACCTCTAATGAATGCTGGCCAGTCGCCGAAACACCCCTTGTCGCCACGATATTCGACAAATCCAGCGGCTGCTCTGTGGCGATGAGCTTGAGCACTTCCGTCCCGATTGGTTCCGAAACCACCACCAGTTCCGGGTAATCGTACTGGCCGCCGGGGGCGAGGTAGTAGTCCACGGCGGGCTTCCCGGCTGGCACGATGACGTTCAGTTGATTGTCTGGTTGGATGTCCAAAACGTTGAAATAGCAGGGGGCTGAGCCAGTGTTCCGAATGCGCAATCGCAGTTCTTCACCGAGTTTGAAGCGGTTGCCAATGGCGGGCTGTCCATTGGGTAAGAGGAATTCGAGCGAGAGGCCAAGGCGGCTGTCCTGCACCTCCATCGGGCGCAGGAATTTCGCCTGCGCAAAGGCGACCACCTGCTGCTGTACCTGACGGAGCAGCCCCCGGTAGTTTTCATTTTCAGGGATTTTGAAGCTGCCTAGTTCGAAGTCGTCCTTGGTCAGCAGCCGCAGCTTGCCCTCGGCGGGCAGTTCTTGCAGCACCATTTCGGGGTTGTTTTCGGTGAAATGAATGGCTGGGCAATCTGTCGCTATTTGCCGCAAGGCAGCCAACAAATCGCCGGAAGCGACCTCCAAGCGAAGGCTTGCCGAGAGGTTGCCGTAGTTCTGCGCCTGGATGTAGATGCGACACGCCCGGTCTTGCTTGGCAATACTTTTTTCCAGTTCCACGTCGCAGTCGAAGAGGCTGGCGTTGGCGATTTTGCCGAAGGCGAGCGGCAAAACGCCCGCCGTGTCCTGTACGCTGAGGGGATAAATTGCCACGAGCGTACCGTCGTGCAGCCCAGCGAGGGTGCCTACATTGAGCCGTGGCGTCTGCCCGTCAACCCATTCCGAAGGGAGAAAATAGCGGGGCGAACCCGTGATTTGCCCGCCTAGCACGGCCCCGTCGAGCGGGCCCTCGGCCTGCGGCGTTTGGCGGGGCGAAAGGACGCTGACGTGAAGCCGGATTTGGTCGAAGAGGCTGCGGTAGCTCGTTCCTTCGTTTGCGGAGCCGAACACCTTGCTGAACGTGTAGCTCAAAATGCCATAGCCCTCGCCGTTGTCGTCCACATGCTCGTAGCTGAGTTGGTTGGGGCTGGCGCTGAACAGGGCTACCATTGGCGCCAGCCGCTCCAAATCGTCGGGGGAATCGTCAGCGAGCGGGGCGTCTTCGCCAAAACGGTCTGGATGGGCGGCGAGGTAATCGGGGCTGGCCATGCGGACGTTGGTGCCCCGTGCCTTGCTGAGCCCCCTCGTAGCAGTGCCAGAGTGGCAGGCGTCAATGAGGGTGAGCAGGTGGCCTTCCTTGCCAATTTTCGCCCGAACTTCCCGCAGCGCAGCGCCCAGTTCTTCGTCCCGAATCAGATTTTCGCCTTCGTAAATGCCTGATTGATAGCGCTTTGGAGAGTCGAACGGCACGAGGGCCTCGTCGTAGCCGTCCACTTCGTCGGCGTCGGCGTCGGCTGCTTGTTGGCCGTGGCCGGAGAAGTGAAAGATGGCGATGTCGCCGGGTTTTGCCTTCGCAACCAGCTGGGTTTGGATGGCTTCGAGGATACCCTGCCGGGTGGCCGCTTCGTCCTGCACAACGGCGATATCACCCTCAGCGAAACCTTGTTTCAGCAGGGCATTTTTGAGGATGCGGATGTCGTTTTGCGAAGAAAGCCGCTCCCAGCCGGAGGCTGCCGGGTATCTGCCAACGGCGATGATGAGCGCCAGCTTGCCGGGCTTTGCCAGCGGCGAAGCGAATGCCACCTCCATTGAGATGGAAATGGACAATATAAGAAGGCGGATTTTTATCAACATTGCGGAGGCTGTTTTAGGGTTTATTGCAGCAGTCAAAAATAGTTAACAGTTTCGGCTTCGCAAGTTTTATGACTACTTTTGCGCCTTCGGCAACATAGCCGATACAAAGCAAGCTAGATAAAACAATGGCAAACAACTTACTACAAGGAAAAACCGGCGTCATCTTCGGCGCCCTCGACGAGCAATCCATCGCCTGGAAAGTGGCCGAGCGCTGCAATGAGGAAGGCGCTAAAATTGTGCTGTCCAATGCACCCGTGGCCATGCGCTTCGGGAAAATCAACGAACTGGGGGAGAAAATCGGTGCTCCGATCATCTCAGCTGATGCCACTTCGATGGAGGATTTGGAGAAGCTGTTCACTGGTGCAACCGAGCATTTCGGTGGCAAGATTGACTTCGTGCTGCACAGCATCGGCATGTCCCTGAACGTACGAAAAGGCAAGACCTACACCGACCTGAACTACGATTTCATGGCCAAAACCTTCGACATCAGCGCAATGTCGTTCCATCGGGTGATGCAGACGCTCTGGAAACAAGAGGCTATGAACGATTGGGGCAGTATCGCCGCCCTGACCTACATCGCTGCGCAACGGGTCTTCCCCGACTATTCCGAAATGGCTGAATCCAAGGCGCTGCTGGAGAGCTTCGCCCGCAGTTTTGGCTACCACTTCGGAACGAGGAACAAGGTCCGGGTAAACACCGTGTCCCAGTCGCCCACGTTCACGACGGCGGGCAGTGGCGTTAAGGGTTTCAAGGAGTTCTTCGACTACGCTGACAAGATGTCGCCGCTCGGCAATGCCAGCGCAGAGGCTTGCGCCGACTACTGCGTGTTCCTTTTCTCAGACTTGAGCAAGATGGTGACGATGCAAAACCTCTACCACGACGGTGGCTTCAGCAATATGGGCATGAACCCGGCGGTGCTTGGCTTGTAGGCAATTCGATGAAAAACGAAAGCCCATCCGTTGCGAAGCGGATGGGCTTTTATGTTTATTTGATTTTGCCTGTTGGCAAATTACAGGTTGTCGCTGTCTCCTTCAGCGGCTGCATCCAAGGCAGCTTCAGCAGCCAATTCTTGGAAGTGCTTAGCCAATTCTGGATCATCAGGAACGACTTCGAACTCAATTTTCGAATCCACTTCTGGGTGAAGGTCGAGGACGGCGGTGTATCTGCCAATCATCTTAACGTGGTCGTCCGGCATGATGATGTCACGACGATCCACCTCCACACCCAACTGGTCACGCAAATTGTTTGCGATTTGGATATTGGTGACGGAGCCAAATATCTTACCAGAAGTGCCCACTTTGGTTGTGATAGTCAGTACTTTGCCATTAACCTGGGCTGCAATGTTTTTGAAAACATCCAATTGCTTGTTCAGCTTGGAGGTTTCCTGACGCTTGAAGCTGTCCAGGTTGTTGCGGTTCACTTTGTTGGCAACGATGGCCAAACCCTGTGGAATGAGGAAATTGCGGCCATAACCGTCCTTCACCTTTACGATGTCAAACTTGCGGCCGATTTTATCGAGATTTTTAAGAAGAATAATATCCATTGTTCTGCGATTTTGCGGTGGTGGTTACTGGAAAAAGGCCGGGCCAATCACCAATCACTTGTCACCAGTCACTAAAATTATTTCAGCAAGTCGGTCAAGTACGGCATGAAAGCGAGGTGGCGGGCACGCTTCACAGCGGTAGCCACACGGCGCTGGTACTTCAAGCTGTTGCCGGTAATACGGCGTGGAAGTACCTTGCCTTGGTCGTTGACAAATTGCAGAAGGAAGTCAGCGTCTTTATAGTCAATGTACTTGATGCCGAACTTGCGGAAACGGCAGTACTTCTTGCGTTGCTGACCGATATTTGGATTGCTGAGAAACTTAATGTCGTCTCTTGATGCAGCCATTGTTATTAATTTTTTTAGTTTATAAAATTGTGAACATCAGGGACTAGGAAGAACTATTCCTCCTCGTCTTTGGAAGCGGCGGTAACCACTTTACCACCCTTCAGTTCGTCCTGCCATTTTTTCAGCTTGTCCCACTCACCCTGAGCAGCCAGCTCAGCCTGTGCTGGCCAAGTGGTTGGGTCTTGGAAGCTGAAACGGTCACCAGCCTGGTTGAGCAAATCCTTGATTTGGTCAGGGGTCATGGTGGACAATTTGGCGAAAGAATCAATACCTGAAGTTTTCAACACCTCGGCGATTTTTGGGCCAATGCCCTCAATGCGCTTGAGGTTGTCTGGTTGCGCTGGCTGTGCCTTCACAATTTTTGGCTTCGGTGCAGGTGCAGCGGCAGCGGCAGGAGTGTTCATGTCGGCACCACCTTTTGTTTTCTTCTTGGTTTTGCCGATGAGGCCCGCACGCTTGTCAGCGTTGTACTTGACGCCGTACTTGTCGAGGGCAATGGTCAGGAAGCGCAGCAGACGTTCGTCGCGGCGCATGTTGAGTTCCAGCGAGCTGAGGTACCCAGTGGTTTCCGATTGGAACTCCACGCAATAGTAGTACCCGGTGTGGCGCTTGTTGATTTCGTAAGCCAACTGGCGCAACCCCATCTCATCCACATTGACGATGCTGGCCCCAGAACCCTGGAGTTGATCGACATATTTCTGAGCTGTCGCCTTGATTTCATCGCCCGACAGAACTGGATCTACGATGAAAGTTACTTCGTAATTTCGCATACTGTTTTGAAGTATTTAATGATTTCGAAGCGACCGTGCCAACTGCTGATTTTCAACGACTTGCGATTAAACCAGCCCCCGTAACGGAGCGCTTTTCGAAAAGGCGGGCAAAAGTAGTGAGATTTGTTGAAAAAAGATAGTAGTTGGCGAAATTAAGTTTGGCAGTTTTACAGCTTGTCCTTTTGGGTTTTCAGTTGGCCCCCAGCACCTACCTTTGCCCCATTGACGATTGACCAATGACGATTGACCAATGACAAAATCCGGCAAACTCTACCTCATCCCTTGCCCGCTTGGCGATGATGCACTGCAAACCATCCCAACTTACGTCGTGGAAATCCTGCACCGACTGACCTATTTGGTGGCCGAACGGGCAAAGACGACCCGCCATTTCATCAAGGCCACCAACCCGCCAAAGCCGATTTCAGACTATCAAATCGAAGAACTGAACGAGCACACGCCTGTTGCGGAGCTGGAAAATCTGCTGAAACCAGTTTTGGAAGGCCACGACCTCGGCATTTTGAGCGAGGCAGGCTGCCCCGGCATCGCCGACCCCGGAGCGAAACTGGTGGAAATTGCTCACCGTAAGGGCGTGGAAGTCGTGCCGCTCGTCGGCCCATCGTCCATCCTGCTGGCGCTGATGGCCAGCGGCATGAACGGGCAGTCGTTTGCTTTTCACGGCTATCTTTCTCAGAAAGCACTCACCGAAGATTTGAAACGCTTGGAGCAATTGGCGAACAAGCACAGCCAAACCCAGCTTTTCATCGAAACGCCCTACCGGAACAAGGCCGTCATCGAGCAGGCGGTGAAGGTGCTGCAAGCCAATACCAAGTTTTGCATTGCCGCTGATTTGACGCTTCCCACCGAATTTATCCAGACCAAAACCATTGCCGAATGGCGGAAAAAGCCGCTGCCGGAATTGGGGAAGCGGCCTGCGATTTTTTTGATTGGGTAAAAGCAAATTAATCCTCCGCCCCCCGCACATCAATCGTAATCCCACCTTCTTTCCCAAACCCCTGAATCGAGTACGCAAACGTCAACATCACGTAGCGCCCCAATGAGCGGGTACGCTGTTCTTCCAAGTAATTCAACTCGCTGTTGCGGCGGATACCCACATTTTTATTGAGCAAATCGAAGCCAGAGAGGGTGAGCTTGCCCCGATTGTTTTTCAATAAATACCTAGAAATACTGGCCTCCCAGAGCGGCACGACCTGCTCGTTGCCAAAATTCACATCAGAATAAACCGAGTACCGGAACTTGCTCCCGAACTCCCATTTTTTATTGGGGTAAACGCTCGCCTCGGCGTAGTAGCGGCGGTTCAGGTAGGTCTGGTTCAGGGCTTCAGCGTCCGAATAGGTCGTTTTGTTGTGGCTCAAACGGGCACCAATAGTGGCGTCAAATTGCTCTTTTTTGCGGTTGCTGAACGACAGGTCAATATTGTTCGTGATGCGGTCGGTATTGTTTTCCTGTTCGTTCACGAAGAGGATGCCACGGTTCCAAGATGTATTGAAATTGAGGCGAATGGTCGTCTTCAACGGGCGAAGCGGCGTGCTGAAATCCACGAAACCCCGCAGCGAGCGGTCGTTTTTCACGTTCACGGGGCGCACGGTGCGGCGGAAAAGCGAGTCCACGGAACTGGCGTTCGTGATGCGGTCTTTCACGTATTCCGCTTGAATGTTTGCGAAGAAACTGGTAAACGTGAACTGGTCAAACCGCATGAAATTGGCGCTCAGTTCATGCGCATATTCTGGCTGCAAATTTGGGTTGCCGACGTACTGGTTCAGCGGGTCGGAATTGTCCACCAGCGGCTGCAACTGCTCCGGCGACGGTTCCCGCAAATTGGTCTGGTACTCGAACCGAAAATTCCTGCCGATGCCCGGCTCATAATTGAAAAACAGGCTCGGCAACAGCCTCGTAAAACTGCGTTTCAGTGCCTCCGACTCGCCCCGCTGCTGGCCTTCCAGCGAGGAACGTTGCACGGCGCTGCCGCCCGTCAGGTTCCACAATTTACGGTTCATCATAAAATTCAAACCGGCCCGGTCGTAGGTGTAGCCCCGGTCGAAATGGTTGGAAAGTTGGTCGTTTTGCGACTCTCCGCTGGGAGATATATCGTAAAAATCTTTGCCCGTCTCGTTGGTATAATTTTGTCGGGAAGCATTGATTTCCAAATACTTAGCCTTGCCCAGCGGCTCGGTGTAGCTGGTGCTGAGGCCGTAACTCATGGCATCGTCCGAGGTGTTTTGGCGCTGGTTCAATGGGATGCGGACGCTGTCGGTTTGGTAAAAATTGGTTTCCGAAATCAACTTTCCGTCCTGCGAGTTCGTGCCCAAATTGAACGACCCATCCGCCACGAACGCCCGGCCTTTTTTACCAAAACGACGGCGGTAGGTGGCCGTGTTCGTGAGGTCAAGGCGCTGGCCCGTGGAGCGGTAGTCCCGGCTGTTTTTATTTTCCAAAAAGCCGTTGCTGCCAAAAGTTTGGCTGCTGCCAAAACTGTTATAACGTGCATCGCTGAGGACGAGGGCGCTCCGCAAACTGAGGTCCTGAAAACTGTCAATTTCGTGTTTCAACCGCAGGTTAAGGTTGTGGTTGAAGCTCTCGCTGTGCGTGTTTTCGTCCTCGGTGCTGCGGAAACTTTGGTCGCCGAGCAGGTTCTGCCGCTCAGTGCTGCGCAGGATGTCGTTCTGGATTTTGCTCAAAAAATAGCTCGTCCGCAGCTCCGTTTTTTTGCCAAAATCCCGGTTGAAATTCAAGCCGCTCGCCCAAGTGGTCATCAGGCCGTCCACTTGCCCACCTTCGAGCGGGATGCCCGTTTGCCCCAAATCAAAGGACATACGAACGCTGCGATTGCCGCCGCCACCGCCGCCCATCATGCTGCCGAGGCCGCCCATGAACTGCATGTAATCGTTGAAACTGAAGCCCGCCTGATTGATATTGTTGGCCATGCCAATGCCCGAAAGCTGGCTGTTTTTGGAAAAACGGTTGACGTTGAAACGGCCTTGGTAGCGCTCGTCCGTACCACCGCCCGCTGTTGCGTTGCCGAAATAGCCGTTCTTGTGGTCGTCCTTCAGTTCGAGGTTGATGGTCTTCGATTCCCGCCCGTCTTCTATGCCCGTAAACTCGGCCATATCCGATTTTTTATCGTACACCTGCACCTTGTTCACCGCATCGGCGGGCAGGTTTTTGGTGGCCACCTGCGGGTCGTTCCCGAAGAATTCCTTGCCATCCACGAAAACATTTTGCACCGTTTCACCCTGTGCTTTGATGGTGCCATCGGCCTGTACTTCCACGCCGGGCAGTTTTTTCAAAAGGTCTTCTACCACAGCGCCGGGCTGCACTTTGAAGGCGGCGGCGTTGTAATTGATGGTGTCGCCGTTCATCCGCAGCGGCACCCGGTCGGCGGTGACCTCCACCTCGTCCAGCACGGAGGAGGCAGGGGCGAGGGTGATTTTTCCCAAGTCAAATTTGTCATTCCCGAAGGGAACCTCAATGGGTTGCCAGTGCGTCTCCATGCCCACGAAGCTCACTTGCAGCAGGTATTCGCCGGGGGTGATTTTTTTGATGGTAAAATGCCCATCCGCCTCCGTGATACCGAAGGCGGCGAGGGTGGAATCCTTTTTTTCCATCAAAACGACGGTGGCGGAGAAGAGGCCCGTGCCCGTGCTGTCGGTGACGATGCCAGTCAGGTCTGCGGCTTTTTGGGCAAAGATTTTTACGGATAAAAATAGGATTAGAAATACAATCGGGTATTTAGTTTTCATAGCAAAATACTGGTGAAATTATGAAGACAAGCGAGGAGGATGGGACACAGATTTGACAGATGAAAACTGATTCTTAAAATCTGTGAGAATCAGTCTAATCCGTTAAATCCATGTCCAATCCTCCTCGCAATCAAAAATCAATTCCGAATAATCATCCGCATCGTGCCCGGTGCGCCGCCAGATTCCATGCCCATTTCCTTCATCTTTTCCGCTTCGATTTTCTTGAATTCCTCGGCGGTCATTTCTTTGCCTTTTGAGGGCTTCAAGAGGGCGTCCTTCGGCAGTTCCTTGAACTCCACCTGCGTGGCGACAATGGTGCGTTGGTCGCCGTTCAGGCTCATTTCGAGGATGAGGCCCGGCAGCCCAGCATTGACGCCCGGCCCAGTAGGGACGGGGATTTGCGGGGTGAACCATGCGACGATATTGGTGGCGCTGTCGAGCTGGAAGGTGGCTTTTTGGCAAAGGAAACCGAGCAGTTTTTTTTGCTCGCCGGTGATTTTCCAGGCCGGCGATTTGGCCTTGTCGGTGATGAGGAAATTCCGCCCGAAAAACTCCCGGCTTTCGAGGGTGGTGCCTCCGGCAATGTCCCGGTAAAACTTGTTGTCGGGCCGCTGGATTTTGATTTGGAAATCGCCGCCAGCGCTGTTGCCGCTGACTTCTGTATCGCCCTCGCCTTCCGTTCCAGCCTTGTCCTGGTAAAGTGAGGCATTGGCGTTGAAGTAGAGGGTTTTGGGAAACGACTGGGTGGGCGGCACCATTTTTTTCATCTCCTCCGCTTCAGGGCCATCGCCGAAGTCGAGTTGGAGTTTGACGGTCTCGGTATAGGTAATTTCACCTTCGGTTTTTTGGGCGAATATGGCCAATGGCAATAATGCGGCGAAGAGAAAAATAATGTGCTTCATGATTTTAAGTTGATAAAGGTTTATGAGGGTTGATAATAGGTTGATAATCAGACCCTCGTGAAATTGATAGTGCAAAATTATAGCGAGTATTTGCGAAAACAGGTTAATCAACCTTGCTATAAGGTTAATTAAGGTTAATGAACCGTGCGGTGCGTTGCGGAGCCGCTTAACTTTGTTGCATGAAGTTTGACCGCCACCGATTTTCCATCATTTTAATGTCTGCCAGCTTGGTGCTGTTGGCGGGGTTCCTTGTGCTTTTTTTGAAAAAAGCCTGGGACGACGAGGTGCAGGCGATGAAAAAAGAAACGGGTTTTCGCTTCGTGAACAGCATCAGGAGCATCGAAGGACGGATGATGGACCGGTTGCTGACCCATGATATTCGTGGCGTCGGCGACTCTACAGAAGAGCGCTTCATGATTCGGCTGCCCAAGCGGCCGGAGGGCGATTCCCTCAAAATAATGACCTTCGTTGCGGAGGAAAAATTCAGGCAGGAGCGGCAGGATACGAACGTAAAAGTCAGGATTTCGGCAGCACCTTTCGGCAGTGGCGAAGCCGAAATAGCTGGCTCGCTGAGCATGATCGTTTCCATGACGAGCGATGGGAAAACGGATTCGGTGCATTTTTCCAGCAATCATCCACGGATGCTGGCCATGCTCGATTCCAATTTCACGGCCTCCATGCAAAACTCAAAAATGCCCGTGGAATTCAAGATAGTCAGTGACAAAAACGATACAGTTTCCGCTGGAAATTGGGTGCGCTCCGGTAGCTACACCGACCTAGCCAGCGGAGAGACTTATGCCGCCGAACTCTCTGAATATCAAGGCTATATTTTCAAGAAAATACTGCCTGAACTGGGTTTTTCGCTTGGCCTTTTCGGCTGTGTGTCACTGGCGTTTTTCACCGTCTTCAAAAACCTGCAAGCCCAGCGCCGCCTCACGGAACTGAAGAATGATTTCATCCAAAACGTGACGCACGAACTCAAGACGCCCATCGCCACCGTCGGTGTGGCCATCGAGGCGCTCCGCAATTTCGATGCGATGAAAGACCCCGCCCGAACCCAGGAGTACCTCGACATCTCGAAAAGCGAACTGAACCGTCTCAGCCTGCTCGTGGACAAGGTGCTGCGCATGTCGCTTTTTGAAAAAACAGCGCCCGTGCTTCACCTTGAAACGGTTGATTTTCAGGCGATTGTGAACGAGGTTCTGGCTTCCATGAAATTGCAGTTCGAGCACCAAAACGCACAGTTGAGCTTCGAAACCAACGGCGATGATTTTAGGGTGAACGGAGACCGCCTCCACCTCACCAGCGTCGTTTACAACCTCCTCGACAATGCCTTGAAATACAGTCCCGGCCAGCCGGAAATCGCTGTGCGCCTGTTTTGCGAAGCGAAAGAAATTCGCCTCGAAGTGGCCGACCGTGGCATCGGCATAGCACCGGAACATCGGGAGCGGATTTTTGAAAAATTCTACCGGGTACCGACGGGCAATGTGCATGATGCTAAGGGACATGGGCTGGGCTTGAGCTATGTGGCGAGTGTGGTGCAGCAGCACGGCGGGCGGATTGAGGTGGAAAGTGGGAATGATTTTAAGACAAGTTTTAAAATACACTTACCGAGGCTTGAAGGGACACAGATTTGACGGATTAAACGGATTAGGACTGAATAAATCTTTGTAAATCAGTCCAATCTGTCAAATCCGTGTCCCATCCTCCTCGTGTACTTGACATGAATCAAACCAAAATACTCTACGTCGAAGATGAGCCTTTCCTTGGCAAGATCGTCAAGGAGAGCTTGGAGTCCCGCCAGTTCGAAGTGCGGCTGGTGTTGGACGGTGGGCAGGTCATGGCCGCCTTCGAGCAGTTTCGGCCCGACGCTTGCGTGTTGGACGTGATGCTGCCGGGGCGTGATGGCTTCTCGCTTGGCGAGGAAATCCGGCAAAAACATCCGACAGTGCCCATCCTTTTCCTCACCGCCAAAGTGCAGACTGAGGACGTGCTGCAAGGCTTCCGCTCTGGCGGCAACGACTATGTGCGCAAGCCGTTCAGCATGGAGGAGTTGATTGTGCGGCTGCAAAATCTGCTGCAATTGCGGCAAACTGCCCCAACCTTGAACGCTGCGGAAGGCATTGTCCTCGGAAACTTTCGCTTCTTCCCCAACCGTCAGGAACTCTGCCTCGGCGATGCGCCGCCCCGCCTGCTTTCCCATCGGGAAACGGAACTGCTTGCTATGCTTGCCTCACCGCCTAACACTAACGTGACAAGAAAAGATATCCTCGACAAGCTCTGGGGCAATGACAGCTTTTTCAACTCCAGAAACCTCGATGTGTACATATCCAAGCTGCGGGACGCCCTGCGCCTGCGGGATGATGCGTCGGTGCAGTTGCTGACTTTGAAGGGAGTGGGGTATCGGTTGGTGTGTTGAAACCGCTATTTCTCCGATAAATAAAACCCACCACCAATTTCCACGCCTGCGTTCCGCCAGCCCTGTCCATCCACATAGGTTGAGGTTTGCCTATTGGCAGCGACCGGAAGGGTGGGGTCATCAATACGATAATATTCCGTTTTAAACTGAAGAATAGGTAGCAATCCTGCGAAACGGAGGAATCCTTTTCCAAAATCCCTATGGAGCACGATATTGGGGCCAAGCTGTGTGGCAGTGGTGAAAATATGGCGGGGATAATCAATTGAAGTATAAGGACTGTATCGGGCAGACCTCCAGCCTGAAGTCAGTGCAAATTCAAGGAAGATGCGGGAATTTTCCTTAATGTCCGCTATTTTGAGACCACCAGCGAAACCGATGCGACCGCTGGCCAGATAGGTTCTAACGCCACGGTTAACCTCAATCAATCCAGTACTGGGTTGAAACCCGGTTATTTCATCGGTAATGCGCTGGTAACGCCAACCCGACAATTGCCATCGGATATAACTTCCCGAGCTGCGAAAATGCTGGTAGGCAAAGGAAGCCGTCGGAATTTGAACGGTATTGTAGTATTTTGTGATTAGCAAGCCATTCATGAATTCATCATTGCCCAAGTGGTGCCCGCTGTTTTGAATGAGGATGGAGCCAGTAAGGGCTTTTTGGCCAAATGAAATTATGGCATTGAATAGAAAAATGAGCGTTACTAGTTTTTTCATGTTAATTGATTTGTGAAGGGGCGAAGATAATTCCTGGCTGGAAAAATTAAATAAAACCCGCATTATTCGCTGGAAAATAGGTATCCTCGCACCACAATCAAACACAGCCATTTATGAAACAAGTCACTACCCTCCTTTCCTGCGCAATGCTCATCTTTGCCGCTTGCCTTTTTGCCGCTTGCGGTAAAAAAGAGGCACAACTATCTGATAATCAAATATCCATGTACGAAAAAATGACCGCACAGCCGCCCCTTGCGGCGCAGAAGCCCAAGGAACTGACCGAACTCGGCCAAACTCGTCAAGACCCCTGGTACTGGCTCAACGAGCGGGAAAACCCCGACGTCATCGCCTACCTGAACGCTGAAAACGCCTACAAGGACGCCGTCATGGCCGACCTGAAGGACGTGCAGGAAGAGCTTTTTCAAGAAATAAAAGGCCGCATCAAGGAAAAGGACGAGAGCGTGCCGCAGCTCGACAACGGCTACTGGTACTACTACCGCTTCGTGGAAGGCGGCGAGTACCCCATCCATTGCCGCAAGGCGAAAACGCTGGACACACCGGAGCAAATCATGCTCGACGTGAACGAAGCGGCCAAACCCTACGACTATTATAGTGCCATCGGCCTCGATGTCAGCACCGACAACAAAATCTTGGCTTTTGCGGTGGACACGCTCAGCCGCCGCATTTACACCATTGTTTTCAAGAACTTGGAGACGGGCGAAATGCTGACGGACATCATCCCGAACACCGACGGCAGCTTCGTCTGGGCCAACGACAACAAGACGGTTTTTTATGGGGTAAAAGACGAAACGCTACGGGTCGTCGAAATCCGCAAGCACCGCCTCGGCACCGACCCGGCCAAAGATCCCGTCGTTTACCATGAAAATGACGCCACTTTCGACCTTGGCATCGCCAAAACCAAGAGCAGGAAATACCTGCTCATTTCGGCCACACAGACGGTCTCCAACGAGTACCGCTACCTCGACGCCAATACACCCGACGGCCAGTGGACGGTATTCCAGCACCGTGAACGTAACCTCGAATACAGCGTTGACCACGGCGACCGCTGGTACATCCGCACAAACATGGGCGCTACCAATTTCCGCCTGATGAGCGCCGCAGAGGGCAAGACCAGCAAGGCCGATTGGCAGGAAGTCATCCCGCACCGGAGCGATGTATTCCTTGAAGGTTTTACGTTGTTCAAATCACATCTCGTGCTGGAGGAGCGCATCAACGGCATCGTGAACGTACGGGTGAAAAGCTGGGACGGCAAGCAGGACTACCACGTTGATTTTGGCGAGGAAAGCTATGTGGCCTATGCCATGAACAACCCTAATTTCGACAGCCCCAGCCTGCGGCTCGGCTACACTTCACTCACCACGCCGAGTAGTGTGATTGACGTGAACTTTGCGACGCAGGAGCAAAAGCTGATGAAGCAGCAGGAAGTGCTCGGTGGTTTTGACAAAAACAATTACGTGACCGAACGGGTCTTTGCCACAGCGAAGGACGGGACGAAGGTTCCTATCTCGATTGTTTACAAAAAAGGCTTCAAAAAAGACGGCACGCAGCCGCTGCTACTCTATGCCTACGGCAGTTATGGTTACAGCACCGACCCTACGTTCAGTTCTGCCCGACTTAGTTTGCTGGACAGGGGTTTTGCTTACGCAATCGCCCATATCCGGGGTGGGCAGGAGATGGGGCGCCAGTGGTACGAGAACGGAAAGCTGCTCAATAAAAAGAACACTTTCACGGATTTCACCGACTGCGGCGACTACCTCGTGGCCCAGAAATACACCAGCAAGGACAACCTCTTCGCCATGGGCGGCAGCGCTGGCGGCTTGCTGATGGGTGCCGTGGTGAATATGCGCCCCGACCTTTTCAAGGGCGTGGTGGCCGCTGTTCCCTTCGTGGACGTGGTGACAACCATGCTCGACGAGACCATTCCGCTCACCACCTTCGAGTGGGACGAATGGGGCGACCCCCACAAAAAAGAATACTACGACTACATGCTCAGCTACTCGCCCTACGACCAGGTGAAGGCGCAGAACTATCCCGCCATGCTGGTGACCACGGGCCTCCACGACTCGCAGGTGCAGTATTTCGAACCTGCCAAATGGGTCGCCAAGCTGCGCACCATGAAGACCGACAAGAACCCGCTCCTCCTCCACACCAATATGGATGCCGGTCACGGCGGCCAGTCCGGTCGCTTCCGGGCGTTCCGGGAAGTGGCGTTGGAATATGCCTTCATGCTAGACTTGGCGGGGAAGGTGAAGTTGAAGGGGTGAGTTTGACGTAAAAAAAAACGGGCGGCAGTTAACTGTCGCCCGTTTTTTTTTTACGCTAAAATTTATTCGCAATTGAGAAAATGCTCATACACATGCTCATCGAACTGCGACCATTTCACATCCTCGAACTTGTTCTTGAGCGGGGTGCAGAAGCCGAAGATTTTTGAATATTCTTCCTTGTAGTTTTTCTTCTCCAGTTTGTAAGCCGTCTGGCCCCGCACGGAGACGTAGTAGGACTTGTCGTCGCCGCCAGCCAGGGTGAAGCCGCCAATGCCGACAGCGGCCGTTTCGGCGGCGTAGGGGTCGTGATAGACTTTAATCTTGGTGCTGAAACCGGGGTTCAGCAACTGCATCAACATGGTCATTTTCTTGCCTTTCACTAGGACTTCGGCCTGCTCGAAATAAACATAGCCTTCCTTGAGCTTGGTGGGGTCGAGTTCGTCGTCGTGCCAGTTCTTGGTGTCGAAGGTTTTCTCCAAGTCCTTGCCCATTTGGTCGAGGCCGGAGGGCATGAGGTACATGTGCTTGATTTGGTCGGGCGCCAGTTTGTACTTTTTGCCGCTCTGGTCTTCCACTTTCAGCTCTTCGATGAGGCCCTTCTTGCGGTCAATGGACTTGATGTACACCTGCTGTTCCGTGCCGTCGGCCATGGTCAGGTAGGCGATTTTTTTACCGGAAAAACTGAAGGAAGGAATGAGAAAATGCTGTGCGGAAACGGTGCTGATGGCCAAGATTGCCACTGCCAGCATGGTTGTAAGTTTCATTAGTTTCATCTGAAAATAGTTTTTAATGATTAGGTGAAAAAGAGGGTGGAGCGTGGCGGAATGAATAAATGTTGCGGAGCAAAGATGGCGATATTTCAAAAAAATAACCGGACCCACCATTGGCAGGCCCGGTTATTTGCTGATTTGTAGGAATTTTTACAGTTGTCCGCTGGCCGTGATGAGGACTGGCTGCGAGGTGCGGCCGCTCTGGCTGCCCACTGCTTCCATTTTCTGCACCACATCGAAGCCTTCGATGACCTGACCGAAAACGACGTGGCGGCCATTGAGCCACGGGGTCTGTACGGTGCAGATGAAGAACTGCGAGCCGTTGGTGTTCGGGCCAGCGTTGGCCATGCTGAGGATGCCGGGGCCAGCGTGTACGCCAGCTTTGCCCTGGAAGGTCTCGTCGGCGAACTTAAGCCCGTAGATGCTTTCACCGCCCGTGCCGTTGCCGTTGGTGAAGTCGCCACCTTGGCACATGAAGCTCTGGATGATGCGGTGGAAGCCGCTACCTGCGTAGTTCAGCGGCTTGCCGGTGGTGCCAACTCCCTTCTCGCCCGTGCAGAGGGCACGGAAGTTCTCGGCAGTTTTGGGCGCTGCGTCGGCGAAAAGCTCGAAAACGATGCGACCGGCAGGCTGCCCACCGATGGAAATGTCAAAATAAACCTTCGGGTTGGCTGGGTTTGGCGTTACGGGGGGAGTGTAGCTTGCAGTAGTCATAGGTGGTGAAACGAGTGTTTGTGCATGAAGGGAAGTAATGCCGAAAGCAAAAGCGAAAATGCTTGCGAACAATGCGATGCTTACTTTTTTCATGTAAATGATGGTTGATTTTGCAGGATGTTTGGAAGCTCCGAACGAAAGGGCGGTTTCCAAAACTCCCATTTTCAAATTTCCCAATTTCACGGCTTGGGTTGCTCCGCCCGGCGTTTTGGCTGCCGGGAGTGGCCTTTTTGAGGCAGCAAAGATAGGCGCTTGCAAATTGTCAGGTTCCTAATTTTTTGTGAATAAATTCAGGCTGGCTCCCAGCGGGATTGAACCTGCCAGCAGTTTTTGTGTACCTATTTTTTCAAAATGGAATAAGGGTAAAAACAACCTGTAAGCATCCCTTAATTGTTTTTTGATTTCACGAAAAACCAAAGCGTCACCCGACTGTACATTTTTTCACCTGACTAAAAACAATTGCATGAAAGCCCGACTTTTTTGGCCTGCCTTTGGCCTCACATTGGCGTTTTTTTTCGCTTCGCAAAACGCCCACGCCCAAAGCCAAATCACCGGAACCATCACTAACAGCAAGGGTGATGGCATTTTCTACGCCACCGTTGCCCTGCACAAATTGGCCGACAGCAGCATCGTAACAGGCGAATCCACCGATGCCGCTGGCAAGTTTTCCATCAAAAACATCCCCGACGGCGCTTATTTTTTGCAGGTAAACATGCTCGGCTACCTCGACCAACGGGTAGGCAACATCAACCTGCCTGCCGACCATCGCAAGGATTTCAAACTCAAGCTGGAGGAGGACGCCAAAACCCTCGCCACCGTTGAAGTGACGGCCAAAGCACCACTGCTCGAACAGCGTGCCGACCGCCTCATCGTCAATGTGGAAAACAACATCGCCAGCCTGAACATGAACCTGCTCGATGTGATGAAAAAAGTGCCCGGCGTACTGGTCGTCGGAGATAAGCTGCGCATGGCCGGCCAGAGCAACGTCACGATTTTGCTCAATGGCAAAACCACAAAATACATGGACGTGGACGCCCTGCTGAAGGACATTCCCGGCGACAATATCAAGCGGGTGGAGGTCATCCACCAGCCGGGTGCCGAGTTCGAGGCGGAGGGCACTGGCCCTATCATCAACATCATCACAAAGAAAAACAGCCTCTTCGGCACGAACGGCAGCCTCAACAGTGGCGTTAGCAAGGGCGAAAACTGGCGCTACCGTACCAACCTCAACCTCAGCCACTACCAAGGCAATTTCAACGTCAACGGCGGAGTGGGCTTTGGAAGGAATGCTTGGTACGAGCAGCTCGACCTCGTGCGCAAGGTCGGCGACGATACCTACACGCAGACTTCCAAAAACGCCAACCCCAGCGATTACCTCCAAGCCAATCTCGCACTTGACTGGGATCTGACCAGCCGCCACCGCCTCGGATTCTCCAGCCGTTGGAATGGCAACCGCAGGGATTACACCATCAAAAACGTCACGGATGTGGACTTCGCCAATGCCAGCGACGGCGACCTCCGCCTGCTCACCGACAACCAGCGCAAAGGCGACTGGAACATGCTCGCCATCAACCCCTACTACAGTTTCGAGATTGATACCAATGGCCAGAAATTGGATTTCGATGTGAATTTTGCCCGCATCCGAAACGATATGTCCAATTTCCTACAACCCGTGGAGGTGAACTACGGCGTGGTTTTTCCGCAGCAATACTACGAGCAGCCGGGCAATACCGAGATTTACACCACCAGCCTCGACTACACGTACCCGCTTACGAAGGAGATAAAGTTGCAAGCCGGGGGCCGCTTCAGCACCGCCGACCTCGACAACGACCTCCGCTCGTTTTTGGGCGATTCTGCTGGGGTCTTGCAGCCCGATTTGTTGCAGAGCAACCACTATATTTTCACGGAAGATATTTGGGCTGGCTACGCCAAAATAGATTGGAAGGTGGGCAAATGGTCGGGCACGGCGGGTCTCCGCTACGAAGATAGCCAGAGCACGGGCTACTCAGTCACCCTCGATTCGACGCAGGAGCGGCACATTGGCAAACTGTTCCCCAGTGGCAGTTTGACAAGGGAGATTAGCAAAAAAATCGGTGCTGCATTTTCCTACAGCTACCGCATCGACCGCCCGCACTACAGCGATTTGAACCCCTTTGTATTTTATCTGGACAGCTACACTTCCGAGCGTGGCAATCCCACCTTGCGGCCATCGCTCACGCACAGTACCAAATTCAGCTTGTTGTACGAAAACCAGCCTTTCTTCAATGTCGAGTACAAGCACACCAACGATGCCATGCAGGATGTCATTCAGCAGAACGACGAAACGGGCGAGGCTTTCCAGACGCAGGTGAACCTGGAGTCGTTCAAAGTTTGGAATATCAGCCTGTTTTTTCCGCTCGATTTTATCCCAAAACTATCAGGTTACGGTGGGTTCATCGCCAATTATGGGCATTACGATTCGCCCTATCTCGACCAGCAGTTCCGGCAGGCGAAATGGGACTACACGGCCTTCTTGAACGCTAATTTCACGTTGCCAGGCAAGGTTGAAATGGAGTTATCGGGCTGGTGGAACAGCGGTGCGTTGGAGGGTTTGCTGAATTCTGAATGGCTCTATGGCACTGATGTGGCAGCGAGCCGTAAATTCTTGAAGGAAAAACTGAAGGTGAGCGTTGGGGTGGAGAATCCGATTAACCGCTTTTACCGGGGCAGCGTCACCTATTCCAATATCCGGCTCGATGTTCATAATTCATGGGATGCCCCTGTCTATTATTTGAACATGACCTATAAATTCGGCAACCAGCACATGAAAGGCAAAGGCGGCAGGCAGAGCAGCGCCGACGATGTAATAAACAGGGCGCAGCAGAATTGAGTGCTAGCGTTTAGCCTGTGCTACGCAATTTAATGGAAAGCTGATAAAATGAGTTGTGGGCCTTTGGTTAACTGCCAAAGGCCCACACTCTTTTTTATCAATTGATAATCAACTGTTTGCGCTCAACGACCTTGCCGTTTTGCGCCAGCGAAACAAAATAAGCACCAGCGGGCAGGCCCTGCAAATCGAGTTGTGTGATGGCTGCTTCGGCCACCACTTCGAGGCGCTTGCGGCCCTGCAAGTCCCAGAGTGCAATGGTGGGTCGGCCTTCGGCCAATTCATCGGAAATGGCCACGCTGACGAGGTCGGCGGCAGGGTTCGGGTATGCCTCGAAGCTGTGTTTAGTGCCCGGCGATTGCGGCAGCAGCTTGTCCACGCCCGCCTGGTGGCCGTTGAAGTCCGTGTCGGTGACTATGACCACTGGGTTGCCGGGGCCACCGGGGCCGTTGGTGGGCGGGTTGCAGAGCCACGCCTTGCGGGCATAGACGCCGCAGTAATCGAAGCCGATGGCCTGCGAGAAGAACTCGTCCTGCCCGGTGAGCAGGTTCGGCAGTACGCTGGGTACATTGCCTTCCAGCAGGAAGAGCGAGTCGGGGCAGTTGCCCGTCTTGGCGAACTGGAAGAGCGGCACGGCATCGGCGGCATCGTAGGCGATGTGCGTGCCCTGGGCGCCGGGGTTCAGTTCGAAGGTGATGTACTTCCTGCCGGGGTGGCCGGGCACGTTGGTGTGAACGTCCACAGGCGTCCAGTCGCCGCCGGGAGATGCGAAGCCGTCGAGGACGAAGTTCGCTGGCGCAACGAGCGTGACCCGCCCGGCGGTGGTGAGGGTGCTGGGAGTAGGCACGTAGCCGCCGAAGGGCTTGACCATGACGGCCCAGCCGCTGTGGTCGGGCAGGAACTGGAGCTTGAGCTTCATGCAGGCGTCTGGGCAGTTCAGGACGCTCAGCGTAGCAGCGTTGCTATAAATTGATTGCACACCTGCCCCAGAAAACGAGCAGCGGAATTTGTAACCGTTCAATCCCGTCAAAGGCGCCATAGCCAATGACTCCGTTTGTGCGCCAGAGAAATTGATGACATTTCCTGCAATATTCATTGCATCAGAACTTATATTCACCCATGAAAGACCACCGTCTTCGCTGTATTGCCATTGCCTGTCCAATGTGGATGCTGCGCCGGGGCAATTGCTTGCTACAACAGTAAATATCGCATTGTCATAATAGCACTGGGTTTGGTCGCTGGGGTGGGAAGTAATTGATAAGGTGCCTCCTGAAATAATTCTGCCAGATTGAGAATGGATTGGATTGCAAGTTTCTGTGCTTATAGACAACCTAAAGCATATTCCGTCCAATCCGGTTGTATTTGCAATGCTCAGTGTTGGTGTGTCCCAACCCGAATAACCTGCTGTGCCACTGCTCGTAATATTTGCAAAATTGGTGCAAACTCCATCGTCAGAGCGCTGCCATTGATATATCAACGTGCCAGCGTTGCCATTCGCAATATGTGCATTTGCACTGAAACTGACGCTACCATTTGAACATGAAATTGCGTCTGTAGGATTTGTGTCAATTATAACTGGGCCTTCCACTGTCAACAAAGCGGAATTGGAGGGAATTGAAGCGCAAAAATTAGTAGAAATCAATACCCGGAAACGGTAGCCATTTAGGCCAGCTATATTTGAAACTGCTAGGCAACTGGAAAACGCACCATTCGTGATGGAAGTATTGTGCAGATTTACCCAGTTCGCTGCAACTGTTGAGTCGGCACCAAGCGTCAGTACCTGCCACTGGTAGTATGTTTGGCTTGTGCTGCCGTTTGTGGTTTGTAAACAGAATAAAGCTGGTGAGCCAGAACAAGCAACGACATCGTCCGGCTGACCGCTTGGTTCAAAACCGATAGGGCCTTCAACGGTGAGGATTGCATAATTTGTCCAATCATTATAGCAATGCGGCGATTTAAAACGCATGCGGAAGCGCCAGCCATACATGCCTGACACGTCATTAATGGATAGCATGGTTGTGGTTGTTCCAGAAAATATACCATTCTCTGGTGTTTCACTCCAAGTTACGCCATTGGTTGTGCTATATTCCCATTGATAGGTCAATGTATTTGGGTCTCCGTTCGCCATTTCAACTGCTGCCTGAAAAGAAGCGTTAGAGCCAGCGCAAGCTGTAACACTAGATGGTTCTTGAATAACCGTAATTGGCCCTTCCAATTGCAACAAAGCAGCGTGAGAGTATTGAACTGCACATTGATCCGTCCAGATTGCCAAACGGTAGTAGTAACCATTCATGCCAGCAGTATAAAGTACTGCCAGCGTATCGGTTTCATAACCAGTGAAAAGGGTGTCATGCTGAGGAATAGCTGCTATATTAACCCAACCGCTGGTTGTGTCGCCAGTGGAGTTTTGCTGCCACATATAGTGGATTTGGGTAGCGGGGTCAAAGCCCATAGCGCCATTTGAAGCTTTTGCCCCGAATAATACTGCTTCTTCGGAACATTGCAGGACATTTTCAGGGTGTTCGATAAAATGAAGTGGACAGCCACCATTTAAATCCGATGCATCCACTCCTGCGTCATACTGACCATTGCCATTGGTGTCTTCGATGGCATTCAATATGCCATCGTCGTCATTGTCATGGCAGCTCCAAGCTGATGGGGCATAATTGTGGGTATTAGAATAAATTTCACCATTGACTGGGTCAAACATGATAAATTCATTGCCAGGGTTTGAATTAATGGAATTGGGCAACACATTGAACAAGTCTGTTGTATTGTCTATCAAGTAAATGCTGTCTGGGCAGGTTCCGTTGCCATTGAATGTGAACAAGAGCGTCTCTTGTCCCGCCACATAATCAATATGAGGGTAATCCGTGTTGAACGAAAAGCCTATATATTGCTTAGTTGGATTTTCAATTGGGCCGCTTACGTGTGAATTGGATACCCACCAACCATGCACACTGCTTAATCCCGTCCATGCATAGTCCTTGGGCATGACAATCGTTGCTTGTGCAGTACCTGTGATGGTCATAAGGCTGGGGTTTATTCCATGTGGTTTAGCGAAAACACCCCATTTGTTCGGTTCCAATAATTGCAACTTGAGGCTTATGCCGGGCGCAGGGGGAGGGTTGTTTAAGTCGGAAACATCCACGCTAATATCATATACGCCATTGCCATTGGAGTCTTCAAGGGCATTGAAAACACCATCGTTATCATTGTCGTGACAGTCCCAGGCTGCTAGGGCGTAATTGCCGCCATAAGTATAAAATGGAAAATTTGTAGCCCCTATATCTATAACGGCTATATCATTGCCTGGATTGGTGTTCAGAGAGTTGGGTACTTTGAACGGGTCGGTAAGGTTGTTAAAAAGGTGCAAATCATCTGGGCAATCCCCGGTTTTCTTGAAAGAAAACAGCGCTGTTTCGACGCCCGCCTTGTATTCTATATGTGGAAAATCGGTGACGAACCCGAACGATACGTATTTTTTGTTTGGATTTTCGATTGGGCCATTTTCGGATACATTGGCCTGCCAAGTGCCGTGTATGCTTTGCAATGAATTCCATTCATAACCTTTTGGCATGACAATGGTCACTTGGGCCGTTCCGGTTATAGTATTTACCGATGGGTCAATGCCATTTTCCGGTTTTGCGTAAACCGTCCACGTTTCGCCATCGGGCTGTAGCTGTAGCTTGAAATTTATCTGCCCATTCTGTGCGACAATTTCAGCTGTATTCAGGTCAGATCCATCGGAATTTGGGTCAAAAACGCCGTTTCCATTAGTATCTTCATGGGCATTCAAGACACCGTCGCCGTCATTGTCGTGGCAGTCCCAGGCAGCGGGGGCGTAATTGCCTTCGTAATTGGCAAGGTTGAATATGGAAGGAATCCAAACCGATATATCGTTACCTGGATTTGTGCCATAACTGTTTGGCGGTAAAAAAGGGTCACTTCCATTGTCAATCAGATGTAGGTCACCTGGGCACTCGCTGGTTTTCTTAAAAGTGAAAAGCAGCGTTTCCACTCCAACAGAAAGGCTGGATGCGGGCGGTGGAATCATCATCCCAAACGAAGTGTAGGTTTTGCTTGGGTTTTCAGTAGGGCCATTAACTGTTGCGTTCGCCAACCATGTGCCTGTCACGCTCGTCAGGTTGCCCCATGTATATTCCTTGGGCATGACGACCGTTACTTGTGCTGAACCCCAGTTGCTGCCGACCATGGAGGGCAGACCATCATCTGGCCTTGCATATACGCCCCAAGTATTGCCGTCGGGCATTAATTGTAGCTTAAAACGGACACCCAAATCATCTGAAAGGTTATAAAAGTCCAAGTTGGAAGCATCCACGCCGGGGTCAAATTCCCCGTTGCCATTGGTGTCTTCAAGGGCGTTCAAGATGCCGTCGCCGTCGTTGTCGTGGCAGTCCCAGGCGGCTGGGGCGTAATTGCCAGCATACAAATATTCGCTGCCGTTCATTGGGTCGAATACCGTGAACTCATTGCCTGGATTGTTGAACTGGCTGTTTGGCAATTGATTGAACGGGTCGGTGGCGTTATCAATCAAGTAGATGCTACCAGGGCAACCTACCGCATCGTCCATCTTAAAACTAAATAGTAATACTTCTTGTCCATTTATATAGTCTATATGCGGGTAATCTGTGACCATATATATGGAGACATATTTCTTAGTTGGATTTTCTGCTGGACCATTTACAATGCCACTGGTACTGTTCCATGTTCCGTGTAAACTTGTAAAGTTGGAGAAATCATAATCTTTTGGCATTACCACAGTCACTTGCGCAGTAGCTGTAATCGTCAAATTGCTAGGTGCAATAGAACTATCCGGCTTCGCAAATACGCCCCAAGTCTCCCCGTCGGGCAGTAGCTGGAGTTTTAGATGGATTACAGATTGGGAAAAAAGAAAGGTAGGTACAAGGCTCAAAACGATGAGCCAGAACAAAGGAGTAGCGTTCCGTTTCATAGGAAAATAGGTTGGTTTGTAGGAGGGTGTTTGTTAAAGTTGGCGGTTTAAAAATTGCAGCGGGCAGCTCAACCATATAGGTCGAACTGCCCACTGACTTTGTTTAATTATTGTACGATAATCTTCTCACGTTCTACTACTTTGCCATCCACTTCCAGCGTGAGGAAGTAGAATCCTGGGATGGTGTTGGTCATGTCGAAACGGTGTGTGGTTTCGCCGTTGGTAGCAGCTTGCATCACGAGCTGGCCTTGGAGGTTCAGCAGGCGGAGCATGCCCGGCTTGCCAGCGGTGTTTTCACCCAAAGAAACCGTGAGCGTTTCACGAACTGGGTTCGGGGCCACGCCAAAGAAGCTGGTCGGCTCGCTGGCCTGTGTTGCCGCTTTGTTGAAATCCACCTGTATATCGCTTGGGTCGAGTTCCATTGACTGGCTGTTTTCTACGGTGTTGCCACCAACTGCCGAAACCATGCTCAGCGGGGTAGGGCACTGCCAAGTTTCTTGGCCATAGATGCCACAAACATGGAAAGGAATGTTTTCTGCCGTCAGGCCACCGCCAAATCCAGCGAATTCGTTGCGGGAGAAACCTGCTGGGATGATGGCGTCCATCAGCGACAGTGAGCTTGGGCAGCCGTTCACCACGGAGAAGCTGAACAACAGGCGCTCGCCGCCCGGCGTCAGTTCGAGGAAATTCTGGTTAGGTGTCAGGTTGAATTCAACATACACTTTGCCGGGGTCCTGTGGTGGGTTCATATAAACCTTGCCCGGTTTCCACTGGCCGCCGTTGAAGCTGGTCAAGCCTTGCATGGCGAAGCCAACTGGCGCAACCAAAGTGATTCTGCCGCTTGTCGGCAATTGGTAAGGCGTTTCTGTGAAGCTGCTGTCGGCTTTCACCCACACGCTCCAGCCGATATTGCCATCCAATTTTTTCACTGCCAACGTAACACAGTCCTGGTAGGTCGGTGCTGGGTTGCAGATGGCCTCATCTTCCAAGGAAAGCACTGCTGGTGTCGAGTTTGCCTCACAGTTTTGCGAAGCAGCTACCAGACGGAACTGCAAACCTTCCAAGCCCGCAACCGCTGCGATATTGAGCGTTGTGGAGTTTACGCCGGAGAAAATGCTGCTAGCAGCCAGGTTCGTCCAGTCCTGGCCGTTCGGGCTGGACTGCCACTGGAGCGACAATGCGCTGCTGCCACTGCCGAGTTTTGCTGTGAAGGAAGCTGTTTCGTCTGGGCAAACAGCGAGGCTAGCTGGCTGCTCGGTGAACACGATGGGTGCTTCCACCGCCAGGTTTGCGGCAGCGGAATAAACCGCTTGGCAACTGCCAGCCTGTGCGCTGAGGCGGAACTGGCGGCTGTTGTTGGCGCTTTGCACCGTCAGCGTTGAAGTCTGCGTGCCAGCGTAGTTGGCAGATTCGGCTACGTCCGCCCAATCAATGCCGTTGGTGCTGGCCTGCCACTGGTAGTGGAGGCTGCCTTCGCCTAGGTTAATGGCCGAGGCCGTAAAGCTGGCACCCATGCCTGGGCAAATAGCCATGGCGTCTGGCTGTTGCGCAAATTCCACTGGGCCTTCCACAATCACACTTGCTGCTTCAGAGTAGGTTGCTTCGCAAATGCCCGTAGCGGCGCTCAGGCGGTATTTCATGTCGCTGGCAAGTGCTGGGAAAAGCACCGTGAGCGTTGGTTCGGTCACTCCTTCAAAGTTCTGGTCGTTGTCCAGGTCGAGCCAAGTTTGGCCGCCATCGGCAGACCCCTGCCACTGGTAGCTCACCGAGCCAGCGTAACCTGCTTCGATGCTTGCATTCGCAGCAAATGAAACCGTTTCGCCGACACAGATAGTGGCGTTTTGTGGTTGCTGCGCAAATACAGCTTTGTCTTCAACGGTCAGGCAAGCTTCGGATGAAAACTCTGCCGAGCAGTTTTCGGTGCGAACGACTGCACGGTAGCAGTAGCCGTTGCGACCTTCAGTGCTGGCCAGGCAGAAAACAGCACTGTTTGCTCCTTGGATATCCGCCCAAGTGGCCGAGCCTGCTGCTTTTTGTTGCCATTGGTAGAGCAACTGACCTGCACCAATTGTGCTGGCTTGTACTTCGAAGCAAGCTTCTTCGCCACGGCAAACCGAAACTGGGCTAATCAAAGCTTCAATTTCAACTGGCCCTTCCACCCGCAGCTTTGCAGGCTGTGTGTAGTAAAGTTGGCAACCATTTACATGCGCACGGAGGCGGTAGATATCGCCGTTGGCGATGCCTTCAATGTTCTGCATGGTCAATTGCTCGGAGAAAATGCCAGAGATGCCAGGGCCGGGCATGCCGTCCCACCAGGTTGCGCCGTTGTTGTGGCTGAGCTCCCACATATAAGTTATGTTACCTGCGCCCAAGTTGATGAAATTGGCGTTGAAAACGACGGTCTCACCAGCGCAGACGTTTACGTCGGTTGGGTTTGAGCCGAGCTGGAGCAAGCCTTGTACATTCAGTACCGCTGCCTGCGAAATGGCTGGCAGTGCGGTGGCGCTTTCGGCAACGGCCCGGAAGCGATAGCCGTTCAGGCCGTTCACATTGTTTACAGAAAGTGTGGTGCAACCGCCAACCAACGTGCTCTCGCTGAACGCACCGCTGGCAAAGTTGACTGGGAGCCAGGTTGCGCCCTGGTTGGCGGAATATTCCCACCGGATGGTGAAGCTGCCGTTCGTTGCGCTTGCGCAAACATCGAACGAGGTGCTTTCCGTGTAGCAAACAGTGGCGTCTTCCGGTTGGGAGACAATGCTGAGTGCTCCTGAAACGACAACTGGCACTATCCCGCTAAGGTCACCAGCAGCGGCTTCGCAGCCGTCATTTCCCACCACCGACTCGATGTGGTAAGTAGCACCGTTCGTAGCTGGCACGTTGAAAGGCGTGCCGCTTTGGTAGTTGGTCAGGATGAAAGTGGAGGAACCGTCGGTGTATTTAACCGTGAACGGTGCGGCGCCACCTGTGATATCCACAGCCAGTGCGATTTGGCTGCCACCAGGGTTGTTGCCGCAGGCCGTGCCGCCAGTTTCGCAGCGCAGGTTGGCAGCAGTGATGGCTTGGCAGCCGCCACCTTGTCCATCGCACAAGTCCGAAGCATCAATTCCAGCGTCATAGACGCCGTTGCCGTTGGTGTCTTCGAAAGCGTTGACGATGCCATCGCCGTCGCAATCGTGGCAATCCCAAGCGTATGGTGCTACGTTTTTGCCATAAGCATATTGTGTAGGTGGATTTGCGCCGAAGTCCAGCACCGTGAGTTCGTTGCCGGGGTTGCTGTTGACGGAGTTTGGCAGTTGGTCAAACGGGTCAACGTTGTTCTCGATGAGGTAAAATTCATCCGGGCAGTAGCTGAGTGCTTTTCTGAAAGTGAAAAGCAGCGTTGGTGCCGTGGGTGAGTAGAGAATTTGCGGAGTGTCGTTGATCAAGCCGAACGAGATGTACGACTTGGTTGGGTTTTCGGTAGGCCCATTGATGACCGCATTGTTCTGCCACAAGCCACTCACTGGGTTGAAGTCAACGATGGTGAAGCCCAGCGGGGCTACCAAGGTGACTTGACCAGTACCAGTCAAGGTGTTCAGAGTGGGATTTGTGCCAACCTCAGTGACTGCGTAGATGCCCCATTTCGTTCCGTCGGGCATCAATTGAATCTTGAAATTGATTTGTGCAAAAATGGGGAGGGTGAATAAAGTACACGCGAATAGAAGTAGTAACCGTGAAGATTTCATGATAGGATGAGTGGATTAAAAGAAAATATGCAGGGGAGAAAACTGGGAAGTGGTTCTTCTAAAGAACAAGGGTCGTGCCATTTGCTGGAATTGCTGTGTGCTTTTGGGCACCTTTTGCCCTTAATTTGGTCTCAAATCATTTACTTTGTGAAAATTATTGACATTGGGGGTGGTCAATTTAGTTTTTATTCTTTGATTAAAAACTTGACTGTCAGTTAGTTGCTTCTATCACTCCCTTTCATTTGATTAAAAATGGATTATCCAACCACATGGAGTATCAATTAGCGAAAGAAAAATTCCTGCAAGCTTGGGGAACGGTCGGTAGTGACTGGGGCATCAGCCGGACGATGGCCCAGATCCATGCCCTTCTCCTCATCGCCCCAGCGCCGCTCTGTGTCAAGGACATCATGGACGAGTTGCAGATTTCCATCGGCAACACGAACATGAACCTGCGTGCCCTGATGGACTGGGGGCTGGTGTACAAAGAACTAAGGCCCGGCGAGCGGAAGGAGTTTTTTGTAGCGGAAAAAAACATGTGGGACGTCGTTCGGAAAATCATTACCAACCGCAAACGGCGTGAATTGGAGCCAGTGTTGAAGGTGCTGGACGAAGTTTCGTCCGTACAGGGCAGTAGTGCCGAAATCGAGGAATTCCTGAAAATGGTGCAAGAAATCAGGCTCTTTTCGAACAAAGCCGACTCGCTTTTGGAAACACTGCTGCGGGCCGATTCCGATTGGTTTGTGAAGTCGTTTATGAAAATGGTAAAATAAATTCAAGCAGTCGTCCTTCAAGCCGACTGTGGAATTTTCCCAAAATAGGCTTCTTTGCCCATGAAAATCCATCGAAGCATTGTGTAAAATAATTGACAATTGGGCCACGTTTGAGCAGGTGGGTATTGTCCAAGTAAAAATTGGAGCTAATTTTGTTTAGGTAACTCGGTTGTTTCTAGTCGGTGTCAATTTTTTACACTTTAACAACCGAATACCCTCCCAATTTTCAAGGATTCACTATCATTGCGTTTCGAAGGTCCTGACGGTTAAAAAATATTCCCTCGTTTTTCAGGATTTTAAACAGTTACACATGAAATTCAAACATTTACTTCTTGTCCTTCTCATTGGTACTGGGATTTCTGCCTCTGCGCAGGATATTCACTTTTCCCAGTTTTACCTTTCTCCTTTGAATTTGAACCCGGCCATGACCGGTTTGATGAATTGCAACATCCGCTTAACGGCCAACTACCGCAACCAGTGGGCCAGCGTGTTGAAGAGCAATGCCTACTCCACCTACAATGCCAGTTACGACCAGAAAATTCCGGTCGGTCGCTACGACAACTTCGGCATCGGTGCCACTTTCTGGGGCGACCAGGCAGGTGAGGCAAATTTCGCCACTACCACTGGCAAGATTTCGCTTTCCTACGCCAAGCGTATGGCCGGTAGCCGCAAGGAGGCCCACTACTTAGTAGTAGGTGCCGAAGCCGGTTTGGCACAGCGCAGCATTGAATTCCTGAAATTACGTTGGGGAACCCAGCACGATGGCCAAGGTGGCTTCTGCAATGGTTGCCCATCTTTGGAAACCAATACCTTCGACCAGACCAACTTCCTTTTTGCCGATGCAGCGGCTGGTATCCTCTGGTTTTCTGTTTTCGATGAAAACAACAACCTGTACGTTGGCGGTGCCTACAATCACCTCAACAGGGCAAACCAGTCCTTCAGCTCACAGAAAAAGGACTTCTTGTACAGCCGTTTCACCATCCATGCAGGTGGTGAGTTCGAAATTGCACCCCGCCTTGGCCTCGTTCCGGGCGTGATTGTGATGAAACAAGGCCCATCTTTCCAAGTGAATTCAGGCACTAGCTTGAAATTCTTGCTTGGCTCTGGCCGTGGCAATTTCAGCAACTACCAAGCAGTTCACTTTGGCACTTGGGTGCGTATCTCGAACAAGGTGGACACTGGTATCCTCACGGATGCCCTCATCCTTTCCACCCGTTTCGACTACAACCAGTTTACACTCGGCTTCAGCTACGACGTGAACGTCTCGGCGTTGAAACCAGCTAGTAACAACAACGGCGCTTTTGAATTCGCCTTGGCCTACAAATTCTGTGGCGAGCAACGCCGTGGGGTGTACTGCCCGAACTTCTAATTTGACTTGATTTAGCAAAATCTTTATATCCGTTCATTTCTGAACTAAGCGGCCCGTCGGGACATAGTCCGATGGGCCGCTTCATTTAAGCATGTTTACAAGGGTTATCAGAATTGCTTTGTCCTATAAAAACTGTTGAAAATTTCGCAGCTTTTGTCATTCAAAAAATAAAAAAATGCTACCTTCGGCTTTCTGAACGGTCTTTGAGAAAACGCACATGCTACACATGGTTCATTTTAAAAATGCTTTTTTGCCTTAAAATCAGGCAAATAGGCGTTTCATCCTAATGTAATCGAATTTCAAAAACTCATTCCTATGTTTGGAAGCAACAAAAGCAAAGACGCAACGAAGACTGGAAGCATAATCCCTTCCGCATCTTCCCATTCCCTCAACAGTCTCGTTCAAGGTACTGTTGTTGAAGGAAAAGTAAAAGCTACCAACGACATCAGAATTGATGGCAAAATCAAAGGTGACTTGGTTTGCGACGCTAAAGTCATCATTGGCCCAACTGGCATCGTGGACGGTACTGTAAAGTGCCAGAATGCTGTTATTGAAGGTCAATTTGATGGAATTCTTACTGTGGCAGAATTGCTCAACATCCGTGAGACTGCCAAAGTGAAAGGGGACGTAACCTATGGCAAACTAATCGTGCAGTCGGGTGCGGTTATCAGTGGCACCTACAAAGTGGTCGGTGAAACCTACCACTCCAACGGCAACGGAGGCATGAAGCCATCTTCACCAGAAGCTAAAAAAGTTGTCAATTCAGAATCGGCATCAAAAGCCATCTCAGGAAAAGTCGGCGAGTTCGCAGAAGCAAACTAATGCCGCATTGAAGTACGCTGGCATGGCCTACCAAATGGCCTTCCTGCTGGCGATAGGGGCGTATATCGGTATAAAGTTGGATGACTATTTCAAAACAAAGTCGCCCTACTTTACAGCGGTATGCGTCCTTTTGTTTTTAATCATCGCCTTCTATCTCACACTGAAGGACATCATCTTCAAAAAAAAGGACTAGCCTTTTTCATTTCATTCAATGAGCAAACGTCAATTTTTTTCACAGTTGTCCTTGGTAACGCTACTGACCGGACTTGTCCTGTTTTTGCTGTTGATTTTCCAACCTTTTTCGGAATACAAGCTGCTTTCGCTGGCCACCCTTCTTTTCTTTGCGGTACTTGCTGCTGCCATTTATTTTCCCGCATCGAACGCAACAAAAAGCAACGATAAGAATACTTTCACCCGCTTGGTGATGGTGTTTACTTTTGTGAAAATGTTTTTGGTGGCAGGGCTTGTGGTTGGCTATCATCGGCTATTTGCGCCAGCCAACAACCTGTTCTTGGTGCCATTTTTCCTGACCTACATTGTTTTTACCGTTTTTGAAACTATTTATTTGTCGAAAATGGCCAAAGTGAAGGCACCTTAACCTGTTATTTCCAACAAGAGACATCATGCAAACTGAAAAATTCATCGCCACCGTCAACGATAATAAAGAAATTGAGCTATCAGGCTCGCTGATTTCAAGCTTCGACGCCGTGGATACCGGAGGTGGGCAGTTCCATATCCTACACAAGGGGAAATCCTACCGTGCCGAGGTGGTTTCGTTTGACAAGCATTCGAAAACCGTTCAACTGAAGTTGAACGGAAAAGCCAAGACAGTCAGGCTGCAAGACGATTATGACCAGTTAGTGAAAAAAATGGGACTTAGCGCCAATGTCATCCATAAAATCAGTGCCATCAAGGCGCCCATGCCCGGCTTGGTGCTGAGCATCAGTGTGGAACCCGGCCAAGAAGTAAAGCATGGCGACCCCATGCTCATTTTGGAAGCCATGAAAATGGAAAACGTCATCAAATCACCTGGCGAGGGTGTGGTGAAGCGGGTGGTGGTGGAAAAAGGCAAGCCCGTGGACAAGGGCGAAGTGCTGATTGAAATGATGTAAACTCAAAGCCCAGGGAAAAAAGCGTCCCGGATAAGCACCACTTTGAACTGCCCATTTTTTTCCTTCAGGATGGAAACCACATCGAACCGAATAGCCCAATCATGGCCAGCTTGCAGCATGTAGGCAGAAGCCGCTTCGGCCAATCGGCGTTCCTTGGCGGGCGACACGAACTCCTCCGGCTTTCCAAAAAAATCATAGCTCCGAGTTTTCACTTCCACGAAAACCAAAGTGTTGCCCTCCTTGGCTATGATGTCAACTTCCAGCCTCCGGTATCGCCAGTTGGTTTCCAAAATCTCGAACCCAAGCTCACGCAGGTGCTGCGCAGCGATTTCTTCGCCCAACTTGCCGGTGTTAATATGCTTCGCCATCAAATTTTATAAATTTGCACTCCTTTTTTAAAAGGCAATCAACATGAAAAAACTCAGCTTCGATTATTCCCCAGCCCTGCCATTCATCCAGCCGCACGAAGTTAGCCAAATGGCTGCTCCTGCGGAAGCCGCCGCCGAACTGTTGGAAAGCAAAACAGGCCCCGGCAATGATTTCCTTGGCTGGCTCGACCTGCCCATCAATTACGACCAGGCAGAATTTGAGCGCATCAAACTGGCAGCAGGTCGCATCCAACAGCAATCGGAGGTGCTCATTGTCATCGGAATCGGAGGTTCGTACCTCGGCGCCAAGGCTGCCATCGAGCTGCTCTCGCACAGTTTTTACAACAATTTGCCAAAAGAAAAGCGAAGCACGCCCGAAATCTACTTCGCTGGGACGAATATTTCACCCGTGTACCTCACTCACCTGCTGGAGGTAATCGGTGACCGGGATTTTTCCGTCAATGTGATTTCAAAATCTGGTACTACCACGGAGCCTGCTATTGCCTTCCGCATTTTTAAGCAAAAATTGGAAGAAAAATATGGCCGTGATGGGGCGAAGTCTCGCATCTACGCCACTACCGACAAGGTCCGTGGTGCCTTGAAGAAACTGGCGGACGAGGAAGGCTACGATACCTACGTGGTCCCCGACGACGTAGGTGGGCGGTTCTCGGTGCTGACTGCCGTGGGCCTACTGCCCATTGCGGTGGCTGGCATTTCCATTGACGATTTGATGCAAGGCGCAGCCGATTCGATGGCCGACTGCAAGCAGCCGTTTGCACAAAACCCAGCTTTGCAGTACGCAGCCATTCGCAACATTCTATATAATAAAGGTAAGGCCGTGGAAATGCTTATCAACTACGAGCCACGCCTGCATTTTGTGGCTGAGTGGTGGAAGCAGCTTTACGGCGAGTCGGAAGGCAAGGACGGTAAGGGCATCTTCACGGCCAGCGCCGATTTCACTACCGACCTGCATTCCCTTGGCCAGTACGTGCAGGATGGCCGTCGGCATTTGTTCGAGACATTGGTCAGCATCGAAAGCCCTGCATGTGACATCACGCTGGAGGCTGCCAGTTCCGACCTCGATGGCCTGAACTACCTCGCTGGCAAAACGATGGATTACGTAAACAAAAAAGCGGCGGAAGGCACTTTGGAAGCCCACACGGACGGCGGAGTGCCCAACCTCGTCATCCGAATGCCGGAGGCGACGGCCTACCACCTCGGCTACCTTTTTTTCTTCTTCGAAAAAGCATGTGCCGTCAGTGGCTACCTACTTGGCGTCAACCCGTTCGACCAGCCAGGCGTGGAGGCATACAAGAAAAACATGTTCCGGCTTTTGGGCAAACCGTAGTTGTGCATTGCATTTTTCGGTTCAACGTTGCGCCCGTTTCCAACGGCGGTGCGACCAGAGCCAGTAGGCAGGCGCTCTTCGGATGGTTTCCTCCAATTTTTTTGAAAAAAGCGCCGTGACTTCGCCTTCAGCGAGCGTGTTTGGTGCTTCGCAAATTGGCGAAAATGTTACTTCGTAAAACCCTCGCCGCAGTTTTACTATTTCAAAATAAAAGACTGGGTAGCACGTCTTTCGGGCCAGTTTGTCCATTCCGTTCAGCCAGGGTGTGTCCTGGCTGAGGAAGGTGGTCCAGTGCGCACTGCGCATGTCGAAAGGCGTTTGGTCGCCAATGAGGACGAAGATGGTTGGCTCGTTTTTTTGCTGCACGATGGCTCGGCCAGCCTGCGCCATATCGGTCAGGTGCAAACCCCATTTTTTGCGAAGCGAACTTAAAAAATAGTCTAACCGCTTGTTTTTCAATGGTTTGTAAACGCCCGTCACCTTGTGCTGGACGGCGAGTGGAAAGGAGAGTACACCCCATTCCCAATTGCCGTAGTGGCTGCCGAGGAGGATGATGCTTTGTTTTTTTTCAAAAAATGGTTGAAAAACCCCTGGGTTGCGATAGCTGAAACGGCGCAGGAGTTCGACTTTTGGGAGGGAAAGCCCCTTGATGCTTTCCACCAACATATCAGAAAAATGGTGATAAAAAAGCCGGGCGATTGCTTTTCGCTCCCGTTCATTTTTCGCTGGAAACGACTTCCGCAAATTGTTTTCTACTACTTTCCTCCGATACCCAAACACGTTGAACAGCAGGAATTTCAAAAAATCGGCAATCGGCCAAAGTGCCCAAAACGGGAGAAGACCGACGAAACGGACAAGTAATTTTGTTAAGCCGACCTCGAATGAAAGCATATTTTTTGTTTCGAAAAATGTGATGGCAGAATTACTAAGTTTGTGCCCATCACAAAATTATGAAACATGGTCAGTAGAAGAAATTTTATCCAAAAGTCCGCAGTCGGCTCAGTGGCTGCAGCATTGAGCGGCGTGATACTGTCCTGCAATGATGCAGCGGAGGTCAAGGCGGCCAGCGATGAGGCCCCCGTGCGGCCATTGGCCATTTCGACATGGGATTTTGGGGTGAAGGCAAACGAGGTGGCCCGCAAGATTCTGGAAGCTGGGGGCACGGCCTTGGATGCCGTGGAACAGGGAGTGATGGTGATAGAAGCTGACCCAGAGAACACCTCAGTAGGTTTGGGCGGCGCACCCGACAGGGATGGCCACGTGACGCTGGACGCCTGTATCATGGCGCCGGATGGCCGGTGCGGTTCCGTCTGTGCGTTGGAAGATGTTGTCCATGCAATTTCGGTGGCAAGGCGGGTGATGGAAAAAACGCCACATGCCATCCTGGTAGGGGATGGTGCCCTTGAATTTGCGCTGGACCAAGGATTCAAAAAGGAAAATTTGCTCACCGAAAAATCCAGGCTGGCCTGGGAAGAGTGGAAAAAGACCGCCAAATACGAGCCGAAGATTAACGTGGAAATGCACGATACCATCGGAATGCTGACGATTGATAAAAACGGCGACATTGCTGGAGCCTGTACGACCAGCGGTTTGGCTTACAAAATGCGGGGCCGGGTAGGCGACTCACCCATCATCGGTGCGGGCATGTACGTGGACAACGAGGTTGGTGGGGCCGCCGCCACGGGGCTTGGGGAAGCTGTCATTCGGGCGGTGGGCAGTTTTTTGGTGGTGGAATTGATGCGGCAGGGGCGTACCCCGCAGGAAGCCTGTGAGGAGGCCGTGAACAGGGTCATCAAGAAGTATGAAAATTACAAGGATATCCAAGTAGGGTTCATTGCGGTGAACAAGCTGGGGCAAACCGGGGCATTCAGCATCCAGGATGGCTTTAAGTACGCACTTTTTTCCAACGGGAACCAACAGGTTTTGGACTCAAAGTACATCATCAAACAACCTGTAAAGC